>ERZ779632.61-NODE-61-length-71524-cov-10.180988_pt1 | contig 71524 bp, 65 predicted proteins | sample MGYA00514194_ERZ779632 | MGnify/ENA primary metagenome ERZ779632 (study PRJEB29562, sample SAMEA4376704) | mouse gut metagenome | isolation source: Cecum | study: EMG produced TPA metagenomics assembly of the A DSS colitis mouse model was used to assess the... | reverse complement strand
TTTGTTCGCAGGAATGGCGGAATTGGCAGACGCGCACGGTTCAGGTCCGTGTGGTAGCAATACCATGAGAGTTCAAGTCTCTTTTCCTGCACGGAAAGAAGTCTTAGCGATAAGACTTCTTTTTTTGCGCGCATAAGCATAGATTGCTTTTGCGCGAAAGAACAAAAAAATGCAAATTATCACATCTTATGCTCTTTTCATTTCGGCTGGAAAATCCCTATAATAGAAGCAGGAAAACCTGACAGGAGAAGGAAAATTTGACGGGGAAGCAGAATATCGGGGTGCGGCAGAAAGGGAGGGTAACAAGCATGCGGTACGGACATTTTGACAATGAAAACAGGGAGTATGTTATCGACAGGGTGGATCTGCCCTGTTCCTGGACAAATTACCTGGGCGTGGAGGATATGGCGGCGGTGGTGAACCACACGGCCGGCGGCTATCTCTTTTATAAAACGCCGGAATATCACAGAATCAGCCGGTTTAGGGGCAATGCAGTGCCTATGGACAGGCCCGGCTTTTATGTGTATCTGCGGGACAATGACAGTGCGGATTACTGGTCCGTATCATGGCAGCCGGTGGGAAAGCCGCTTGATCAGGCAAAGTATGTCTGCCGGCACGGCATGTCCTATACGGTATATGAATGTGAATATGCGGATATCAAAGCGTCCCAGACGGTTTTGATTCCGCGGGGCGAGGCGGTGCAGCTTTGGGATGTGAAAATCAAAAATACGGGAGACAGGGTGCGGAACTTAAGCGTGTTTTCCTATCTGGAATTTTCCTTCCATCATATTATGATCGACAATCAGAATTATCAGATGAGCCTTTACTGCGCCGGCGCCTCCTGTGAGGACGGCATCATTGAAGAAGACCTGTTCTATGAGGAGCAGGGCTATCAGTATTATACGGCCGATTTTACGCCGGACGGTTTTGACTGTATGAGAGACCGGTTTATCGGGACTTACAATACGGAGACAAACCCGGCGGCGGTTGTGGAGGGCAGATGCTATTCCTCCCATGAAAAAGGCGGCAACCACTGCGGCAGCTTACAGAAAAATCTGACTTTGCAGCCCGGGGAGGAAGTGCGGCTTATCTTCATGCTGGGAGAGGGCAGACGGGAAGAGGGCAGACGTGTCCGTGCAAAATATGCGGATCATAAGGCGGTGGATCTGGCCCGCGAAGATCTGAAAAACTACTGGGAGGAGAAATGCGGTAAATTGCAGATTCAGACGCCCAACGAGGGCATGAATACGCTGATCAATACCTGGACCCTTTACCAGTCGGAAATTAACGTTATGTTTTCCCGCTTTGCCTCCTTTATCGAAGTGGGCGGCAGAGTGGGGCTGGGCTACCGGGATACGGCGCAGGACGCAATGACCATTCCCCATTCCAATCCGGATAAGTGCAGGGAACGCATGGAACAGCTTTTACGCGGATTGACAAGCGAGGGCTACGGGCTGCATCTGTTCCAGCCGGAGTGGTTTATGGAAGATAACGGTTCAAAGCCCTTTAAGTCCCCTACCGTGATACCGGAGCCGGACAAAAACAGTATCATCCACGGATTAAAGGACGCCTGCTCCGATGATGCGCTCTGGCTTGTGGCCGCTGTGACAGAATACATCAAGGAGACGGGAGACCGGGCATTTGCAGATGTAAAGCTTCCCTATGCGGATACCTTTCTGGAGGGAGACAGAGAAGGTGAGAGCGTTTATGATCATTTGAAGCGGATTCTGGATTTTTCCGCCAGGCAGGTGGGACAGACGGGTATCTGCAAGGGACTGCGGGCGGACTGGAACGACTGCCTGAATCTGGGCGGCGGCGAGAGCGCCATGGTAAGCTTTCTCCATTACTGGGCGCTGGAGCAGTTTGTGGGACTGGCAAGGCGCCTTGGCAGGGACGCGGATGTCGAGCAATATACACGGCTGGCGGAAAAAGTGAAGGAAGTGTGCAATACCCAGCTTTGGGACGGCGAATGGTTTATCAGAGGCATCACCGCAAAGGGAAAAAAGATAGGTACGAAAGAAGATGCGGAGGGCAGGGTACATCTGGAATCCAATGCCTGGGCGGTGCTCTCGGAAGCGGCGGATGAGGAGAAAGCAGATCAGGCGCTTGCGGCCATCGACAGGTATTTGTATACGCCTTACGGACTTTTGCTGAATACGCCTTCCTATACGGTGCCGGATGATGATATCGGGTTTGTGACCAGGGTATATCCGGGCCTTAAGGAAAATGGCGCAATTTTTTCCCACCCCAATCCCTGGGCCTGGGCTGCGGCCTGCAAGAGAGGCAGAGGGGATCTGGCAATGAAGTTTTATGATGCGCTCAGTCCTTACGGGCAGAACGATATGATTGAAACGCGGGAGTCGGAGCCCTATTCCTACTGTCAGTTTGTTGTGGGGAAGGATCACAGCGCCTACGGCAGGGCAAGACACCCGTTTATGACAGGCTCCGGCGGCTGGTCGTACTTTTCGGCGACCAGATATATGCTGGGAATACGGCCGGACTATGACCGTCTCAATATTGATCCCTGTATTCCGGCGGACTGGAAATCCTTCCAGGCGGTTCGCGAATGGAGAGGCGCGGTGTATGACATTCAGGTGAGCAATCCAGACGGGGTGATGAAGGGCGTCAGGGAAATCCGGGTGGACGGCGCAGCCGTAGAGCGGATTGTACCCATGGAAGCCGGCAGCAGGCATACGGTGGAGGTTATCATGGGAGTGAAATGATTTTCAAAGAACGAAACAGGGAAGCCATGATCAGGAAACAGAAGGCAAGGCTGTGTGGAGATAAAAAGGAGGGTATAAAATGATTAAGTTTGGAACGGGCGGCTGGAGAGCAGTCATAGGAGATGAATTTACAAAGGAAAACATTCAGATTTTATCCAGAGCTATCTGTGATAAGATGCGTGAGGAGAAGGTGGAGCAGGAGGGCGTGGTGCTTGGATATGACAGGCGGTTTCTGTCCAAGGAGGCGATGCAGTGGGCTGCGCAGGTTTTTGCGGCGGAAGGGATCAAGGCCAGCCTGATCAATAAATCGGCGCCCACGCCCCTTGTGATGTTCTATGTAATGAAGCATGAATACCACTACGGTATGATGATTACGGCAAGCCACAATCCTGCGGTCTACAACGGTATCAAGGTATTTACCTGCGGCGGCAGGGATGCGGACGAGGGGCAGACGGCGGATATAGAGCGCTATATTAACGAGGTGACGGATATTCCCGTGGACGAGATGAACTATGCCGAGGGACTGGAAAAGGGCCTGATCGAGGAAATTTACCCCTTAAACGAATATCTGGACAGCATCATTGATACGGTGGATATGGATCTGATCAAGAAGCGGGGACTACGGGTTGCGCTGGATCCGATGTACGGCGTCAGCGAAACCTCCTTAAAGACCATTCTCATGACGGCAAGATGCGAGGTGGAAACCATACATGAGAGACACGATACGCTTTTTGGCGGCAAGCTTCCGGCTCCTACGGCGGAGACATTGCGCGCCCTGCAAAACTATGTGATCGACAGACGCTGCGATCTGGGGCTTGCCACCGACGGCGACGCGGATCGGATCGGCGTGATCGACGATAAGGGTAATTTCCTGCATCCCAATGACATTCTGGTGCTGCTGTATTATTATCTGGTAAAGTACAAGGGATGGCACGGGCCCGCTGTCAGAAACATCTGTACCACCCATCTGCTTGACCGGGTGGCCGAGAGCTTCGGCGAGCAGTGCTATGAAGTGCCTGTGGGGTTCAAGCATATTTCCGCGAAGATGTTTGCCACAGACGCCATTATCGGGGGAGAGTCCTCGGGCGGTATGGCTGTGCGGGGACACATTAAAGGAAAGGACGGCATCTATGCTTCCGCTCTTCTTGTGGAAATGATTGCTGTAACGGGAATGCGGCTTTCCGAGATTATGGAGACCATTCGCAGGGAGTTCGGCGGTATGGCCCTGGAGGAAAGGGATTATCGTTTCAGCCCGAAAAAGAAGGAAGAAATTCAGAAGCAGCTTTTGCATGATAAAGAGCTTCCTCCCATTCCTTATCAGGTGAAGCAGGTGTCCTATCTGGACGGCCTTAAGATTTATCTGGAGGACGGCGGATGGATTTCCGTCAGATTTTCAGGTACGGAGCCGCTGTTAAGAATCTTCTGCGAGATGAAGGAGAAGGAGGAGGCGGCCAAGTTCTGCCGGGTGTTTGAAGAATTTCTGTCGCTGTAGGAGAAAAGAAAGGAGTGCAGGAATCCGGGCGATCAGCTATAATAGACCCAGACGAATGGAATGAAAGCAGGCGGGAGATATTTCTCCGCAAACAGTATGGCGGTCCGGCGTTCGATCTGCCGGACTGCATCAGGCAAAGGATGGGATAGCCATGGATATGGCGGCAGGAACGGATAAAAGGGAACGTAAGCAGAAAAAATCACTCAGATGGAGCATGGTAAGGCGGCTCGTATTTGGGTGGTTTTTGCCGTTGTTTTTTATGATTCTGGTAGTGATTATGCTGATGGGCAAAAATATGCTTGAACAGGTGGAACGCACCATTCTGGCCTCCGTTGACAAGACGGTGGAGATCATGCAGATTCAGCTGGAGAACTGTGAGACAGCCTCGAAGAACGCCTCCTATATGGCGGTGATTTCGGATAAATACAGGCAGTACTTCGGGGTGAAGGACCGCACGGATTTCAAGAAGAGCGTGGAAGAATACCTGCGCCAGCAGTATGCCTATGATAATAACTGCCGGAGCGCGGAGCTGGTAGTGCTCAACGATCCGGCGCTGTGCTATTATGCGTTAAACGAGAGTAACGGCGGTACCTATCAGGACATCCGCTTCTTTAATACCCGCGCCCGGAAAGAAATACTGGAGGTGGCAAAGACCCTTGACACCAACACCACGCTGGTGGGGGTGGAAGGCAGGATATATATGGTGAGAAATCTGGTCACTTCCAAGTTCGTTCCCTATGCCGTACTGGCTTTGGAGCTGGATCAGGATTCCCTGATGAAAAGCTATACGGGGATATGGGGGTACGCGGACGTGGCCCTGTACTGGAACGGGGAGTTGGTTTTCCCGGGCAGAATGGAGAACGAGGGACGAAGCGGGCATGACTTTGATTATATTGCGTCCGCCCTTGGAAAACAGGACGCGGTATATCAGTACAAGGCGGGCGGCTATTCCCATGCGTTCCGTAAAATCAATATGTATGGCGGCACCCTTGTGCTGCTGGTCAGTCTGGATAACAGTATCACTTACGCCGAAATGGCGGTGATGCAGTATTTTTTCCTGATTCTGTTTCTTTTTATGATCCCCTTAGTGGTGCAGATGATGCGCTTCTTTCATAAGAAGGTGACGGTACCGCTGCAGGATCTTATGGCGGCGGCAGATGCGGTCAGGAATGGAAACCTTGGCATACAGGTTATAAACGAAGAAGACAATGAGGAATTTTATCATATGAAGGAATCCTTTAACCATATGTCCCTGCGGTTAAAGAACCAGTTTGACAAAATCTATCTGGAAGAAATAGCCTTAAGGGACGCTAAAATTATGGCCCTGCAATCGCAGATTAATCCACATTTCCTGAATAACACGCTGGAGATTATCAACTGGGAGGCGCGCCTTAACGGGAACGAAAAGGTCAGCGGCATGATCGAGGCTCTTTCTACCATGCTGGGGGAGACCATGAACAGAAACGAGAGGCAGTTTCACTCTGTGGCGGAGGAAATGGCCTATGCGGACGCTTATCTGTATATCATTTCCCAGCGGTTTGGGACAAAGTTTCACTGTACCAAAGAGATTGACGAGCGGCTTATGTCGGTGCAGGTGCCGCGTCTGATTATTCAGCCCATTGTGGAGAATGCTGTGGAGCATGGCATGGATATTGCCAGACAGGGAAGGATTGTCATCCGGCTGTTTGAGAGAGAGGACGGGTATCTGTGCATTGAGGTGGAGGATAACGGCCGTCTGACCACGGAGGATCGTGCCAGGATTAACAGGCTTTTGTCACAGGACATTCAGCCCTCCAAAGAAAAGAGAGTCAGCCTGGGGATTCGTAATGTTGACCAGAGACTTAAGATGATATACGGTTCTGATTGTGGATTGTTTATATATGGGGGCGAAGAGAAAAATACGGTCAGTACAATTTTGCTCAAAACAGATTTGCCAACCGAACAATAAAAGGCAAAAAAGAACAATACCAACAATTTTCCGCATCCCTTTTACAGAGTATGATAAGTACATAAACAACAACAAAGAATTACATGTTCTTAAGAGAAAGGGAGGAGAAGGGTATGAAGAAAAAAGTGATTTCCATGATGCTTGCCGGAGCAATGGTTTTGTCCGTGACGGCTTGCGGCGGTAAGGAAGACAGCGCGCAGACCGGAACAAATACGGAAAGCGCGGGCGCAGAGACAGACGCGGGCGCAGCGGCGGATGCGGGTGCAGATACAGGTGCGGCGGAGCAGGAGGGCCCCGTAGAGCTGGTAGTAACCACCACTTTTGCAGGCGAGGATTCCAACGCACAGAATTATAAGGATGCGGTGAAGGCCTGGGAAGCGGAGACAGGCAATTCGGTTGTTGACACATCCGCAACTGCGGACGAGACCTTTAAGACAAGAGTGGCAACGGATTTTGAGACAGGCTCCGAGCCGGATGTACTGTTCTTCTTCAACGGAGCGGATTCCAACAGCTTTATCGAAGCGGGCAAGGTGGTTTCCATCGACGAGATCCGCGCGGCGTATCCGGATTACGCTTCCAACATGAACGAGGATCTGATTACCGCATCTTTGGTGGATGACAAGAAATATGCAGTGCCGGCTAACGGTTACTGGGAGGCAATGTTCGTAAACACCGAGGTACTGGACGCAGCAGGCGTGGCAATGCCCGGCGCGGACTATACCATGGATCAGTTTAAGGCAGACTGCGAGAAGATCAAGGCGGCAGGTTATGCGCCCATCGCGGCAGCCCTCGGCAATATCCCTCATTACTGGTGGGAGTTCGCTATTTTCAACAACCAGTCTCCTGCAAATCATCTGGAGATTCCCGAGAGTGCGGCAGACGAAGGCGGACAGAGCTGGATCGCCGGCATGAACGATATCAAAGAGCTGTATGAGCTGGGATATTTCCCGGAGAACACGCTTTCTGCAACAGACGACGAGACCTTTGCAATGTTCACGGAAGGCAAGGCGGCATTTTTGATCGACGGTTCCTGGAAAGTGGGCGGTATCGTAAGCTCCTGCCAGTCTGACCCCAACGATCCTGCTACGCTGGATACGGCAAAACTGGATAAATTTGACGTAACCTATGTACCGGGCAAGGGAAGCAGAAAGGCAACCGATCTGGTTGGCGGTCTTTCCTCCGGCTACTTTATCACAAGAAAGGCATGGGACGATCCGGCAAAGAGAGCGGCAGCAGTCAGCTTTGTAGAGTATCTGACCTCTGACGAGATGGTTCCGAAGTTTGCACAGCACGGCGCATCTGCACTTAAGAACGCACCGGAAGTTGACTCCTCTGAGTTTAACAGTCTGCAGATCAAGGCGATGAACATGATGGCAGGCACCACATCCCTGACGGGTGCGGTACAGGATCTGTTCGCAGGCGACTGCCGCGTATCTACCTTCGACGGCATGCCCGAGATCGTAACCGGAAGAGTGGCGGCTGAGGACGCAGTGGCGGAAGGCCTTGAGGCTTATCACAATCAGTAAATCACATAAGGGAGTATTTGAAGGGGCAGGGGATTACCCTGCCCCTTTTGAAAAAAGATTTGGGGAAAGTGTGGAGGTGGCTTATGGGAGCTAATATATATCGCAATAAAAAGCCGGCGCTGGTGTTCCTGCTTCCGGCATTTCTGTTCATGATAGTGCTGCTTTACTATCCGTTTTTGAAAAATATTCTTAACAGCTTTATGCATCTGAAACAGCTTGGCGCGTCGGCGACGGAGTTTAATTCACCGTGGTATACCAATTATCAGGAAATGCTGCACGATCCGAATGTGCGGACATCTGTAAAAAATACGATTATCATGATGGTGGTTACGCTGGTGGGACAGGTGGGAATTGCAATTGTACTGGCGCTGATGGTGGACAATATCAACCGGGGAAAACAGATTTTCAGAACCGTATTTTTCTTCCCCATCGTAATTTCCGCAACTGCCCTGGGTCTGATGTTCAATCTGATCTTCCTTTACGACAAGGGTATGGTCAACCAGCTTTTGGAGGTGCTTGGAAAACAGAATCTGACTGACTGGAAGGCGGAAGGGATCGCCCTGATAACGATGATGGCGCCGGTTATGTGGCAGTATGTGGGATTCTATTTTGTGATTCTTGTCACCGGCCTTAACAATATTTCGGATGAACTGTATGAGGCTGCCAGAATCGACGGCGCAACAACCCTGCAGAGAGTGCGGTACATATCAATTCCGCTTCTTCACAACGTAATCTGTACCTGTAGTATTCTGGCAGTTACCGGCGCGCTGAAGGTTTTCGATCTGCCCTGGGTAATGTTCCCCAAGGGGATGCCTCTTAAGACGACTTTCTTAACCGGAACTTACATGTATTACCAGACAATGGAGACAAAGAACGTGGATTACGGTGCGGCGCTGGCTGTTCTGATCGTAGTGCTGGGCGTGGTGCTTGCCAAAATTGTCAACGCGATTTTCAAAGAGAAAGATTACTAGGAGGAGGGATGAGCTATGACTAAGACAAAGAGAACATCAGCCGGACTGATCGTGGTGTATGTGATTCTGATTGCATGGGCGATGACCACAGTGTATCCGATCATCTGGGTAATCCAGAACTCCTTCAAGGCCAAGGATAAGATTCTGGCCAATTCCTTCGCCCTTCCTCTCGGCGATCTGTTTACGACGGCGAACTTCCGTAAGGCTTTTGAGTCGACGGATATTTTCGGGGCATACAAAAGCAGCTTGTTTATTTCAACGATGGTGGCGCTGTTAGTGGTGCTGTTAGCGGGAATGGGCGCCTACGCCCTTGCCAGATATCAGTTCAGAGGGTCGGGGCTTATTTATTCCCTTATCGTGGGCGCAATGATGTTTCCGGCTTTTGCAACGGTTATCGCGGTATATCAGATGGAGTTTAAATGGGGCATCGCAAGTACGGGAAGCTGGTTTCTGAACATGCTGTCGGTAATTCTGCCGCAGGTGGCAGGCAATCTGGCCTTTGCCATGGTGGTTCTGAGCGGTTATATCAAGGGACTGCCCATCGAGCTTGAGGAAGCGGCCTACATGGAAGGGTGCAATGCCTTTCAGATTTACTTCAAGGTCGTTATGCCTCTGACAAAGCCTTCCTTTGCGACAGTGGCAATTTTCTCCTTCCTGTGGAGCTACAATGATCTGTTTACCCAGTCCTTCTTCTTAAGAAGGCCTGATATGTACAGCATCACCATGATGTTAAACAACATCAGCGCCAAGGAGGGAACCGATTACGGTATGATGGCGGCGGTAGTTGCGCTGATCATTGTCCCTGTCATTATTGTATACTGCTGTCTGCAAAAGTATATTATCAAGGGTATGATCGCGGGAGCTGTGAAGGGCTAAGATTAAATGGACAATTCATGCATTTTTCGATATGATACAGGTAATAGTGAAATGTGAGGGATGGAAATGTACAGCGTGGCGATTATCGACGATGAGCCATTGATCGTAGAAGGATTGTCAAAGACGATGGCATGGGATAAATGGGACTGTCAGGTGATTGGGACGGCCTGCGACGGGATGGAAGGCATGGCGCTGGTTCGTGAGAAGAAGCCGGATATTGTGATTACGGATATTAATATGCCAAAGATGGACGGATTAAAGATGATTGCCGGTTTGAAATCCGAATTTCCCGATATGCAGCTTATTATCCTGACAGGTTACAGAGAATTTGAATATGCAAGACAGGCAATAGGGCTGGGCGTGTCCAGATTTTTGTTAAAACCCTCCAGAATGAACGAGCTGGAGGAGGCGGTGGAGACCGTGACGGGACGGCTGGACCGGCTGCGTTACCCGGTGCCCGTGCCAATGCCGGAGAAAGAGGATGTGCCTGCGGCCAAAGAGGCGCAGGAGGAAACTTCCGAAAATTCGGAGGAGAACAGCGAGGCCAACAGCTTTATCGTGAAGAATGCGCTGGAATATATTCGGGAGAACTCGCAGGAGAAGCTGCGGCTTTCGGATGTGGCTGATCAGGTATATGTCAGCCAATGGCATCTTTCCAAGCTGTTAAACAAGCATACCGGCAAGACCTTTTCCGATTTGTTAAACGGCGCCCGCATGGATCGGTCGAAGGAGCTGTTAAAGGATCCGGCGCTGCGGATCTGCGATGTGGCGGAGCAGGTCGGATTTCAGGATCTTGCTCATTTTTCCAGGGTTTTTAAGAAGCTGGAGGGTATGTCCGCAGGAGAATATCGGAATACCTACTGGGGAACAGAACAACAGGGAGGTTAATTATGAGAGTATATTGTGCGTCGGACTATTATCATGCAAGCAGAGCGGCGGCAAACATCATATCGGCACAGGTTATCATGAAGCCGGACTGCGTGCTGGGATTGGCGACTGGCTCAACGCCCATTGGCGCTTATGAGCAGCTGATACGGTGGTACGAGAAGGGAGATCTTGATTTCTCCCGGGTACACAGCATTAATCTGGATGAATACAGGGGACTTTCGCCGGAAAATGACCAGAGCTATCGTTATTTTATGAATACGCATCTGTTTGATTCCATTAATATCGACAAAAAGAATACCTTTGTGCCAAACGGTATGGAGGAAGATAAGGAAAAGGCATGCAGAGATTACGATGAAATCATCCGCGCTCACGGCGGCATTGATTTGCAGATTCTTGGACTTGGACATAACGGACACATTGGCTTTAATGAACCGGGCGGCGTTTTTGCAAAGGGGACTCACTGCGTACAGCTTACAGAGAGTACCATATCCGCCAACGCCCGCTTTTTTGCATCCATTGACGAGGTGCCGAAAGAAGCTTATACTATGGGTATCAAGTCCATCATGCAGGCGAAAAAAATCGTGGTGATCGTCAGTGGAGAGGGAAAAAGGGAGATCGTGAAAAGAGCCTTTACCGGGCCCATTACGCCTCAGGTGCCGGCTTCTGTTTTACAGCTTCACAGCGATGTGATTCTGGTGGGAGACGAGGCGGCGCTTGAAGATTTTCCGCGCTAAGCGCAGCCGGCTGCGCGAAGTATTTCAAATCTGCCTGAAAAAGTAAGAGTCAGTTTGGAAAAGGAGGAAACAGATGCGTACGGTCAGAGGGATGATTTATACGGAACGGTTTTGTTTTGAACCGGGAGAAATTACCCTGGAGGGTGAGAAAATTAGTAAGATTGCGCTGTGTGGTGTGGAGGAGCTTACACCGGAGGAGACAGGCAGGTATATTCTGCCGGGACTGGTTGACACTCATTTTCACGGCTGCGCGGGTTATGATTTTTGTGACGGAACCGTAGAGGCAATGCGTACCATCGCGGAATATGAAGTGACCCATGGCACGACTACGATCTGTCCCGCCACCATGACGCTTTCAGAGGAAACCCTGATGCAGATATGCGGAGTCTGTGCGGAGGCGGTGGAGACAGAACGCGTATGCGGGGATTTGCCACTTAAGGATATTTTAAGGGGCATCTATCTGGAAGGGCCCTTTATTTCCATGGAGAAAAAGGGCGCGCAGAACCCGGCATATATCCATAAGCCGGATCTCGCCATGTTGCGCAGGCTGCAGGAGGCGGCGCAGGGGATGATCCGCATGGCGGTGGCGGCGCCGGAGGTGGAGGGCGCGATGGATATGATCAGGGAAGGCGCGGGAGAATTTCGTTTTTCCATCGCCCACACCTGCGCGGATTATGAGACTGCCAAAGAAGCCATTGAGGCGGGAGCGGCTCATGTGACCCATCTTTACAATGCCATGCCGCCCTTTACCCACAGGAAGCCGGGAGTAATCGGCGCTGCGGCGGAGAATGAAAAGACGGAGGTGGAACTGATCTGTGACGGTATTCACATTCATCCCTCTGTAGTGAAGAGCACGTTTCGCCTTTTCGGCGCACAGAGGGTAGTCCTGATCAGCGACAGCATGATGGCTACCGGCATGGAAGACGGTGAGTATGCGCTGGGCGGGCAGCCCGTTATCGTGAAAGGTAATCTGGCGCTGCTTGCAGACGGCACCATCGCGGGAAGCGCCACGAATCTGTACGACTGTATGCGTACGGCTATCGGCATGGGAGTAGCGAAGGAAGAGGCGGTCAGGGCGGCAACGATCAATCCTGCAAAGGCTGTCGGCCTTGAGGAGGAATGCGGCGTTCTGAAAGAAGGACGCAGGGCGGACATCCTGATTGCGGACGGAGATTTTGCGCTGCGGGAAGTGATAAAGTCGGGCCGGACGGTGAAGGATTAAAAAGTCAATTTACTTTTCGGATGCGGTGTGATAGAATAGAGCCGATTCAGAGGATTCGTATCCGGGGAGGAAAATTATGAAAAAGGGGAAATGGGCAGTTTTTGCGCTCGTTGCCGTTGCGCTGTTGACAGCCTGTGGCGGCACTGCCGAGGAGGCGGTGACGACAGAGGAGATTGTCGTGCCGGAAATGTCTTCCAAAGACCTGCTGGTAAATTCGTTGGAGTATTTGCTGGAAGAGGAGCAGGAGGGCGAACAGGAGCCGAAAGAGGAGACTGAACAGGAGCCGGAAGAGCAGGCTTCCGGGGAAACGGAGGCTGAACAGGAGTCGCAGTCTGAGACAGAGGCGGTGATCTGTTACGGCAGGGATATGCATTCCGAGCTGACGCAGGAAACCATACAGGTAACGGCGCTTTCGCCGGAAGCGCTGCTTGGCGCGCTGGCGCGGCATAATATTGTGCCCCTGTTAGATACCAGGGTGCTTTCCATGGAGGAGAAGGAGCAGGACGGAATGACCGTGCTGTATCTGGATCTGTCGAGAGCCTTTGGGGAGTATGTGCAGACTATGTCCGAGGAAGCGGAGTGCATTATTATCGCTTCGGTTGTGAATACGTTTTTGGCAAACTATGATGTTGACGCGGTGTATCTTATGGTGGAAGGGGAACGGCTTGAGACCACCAACGCGGTATATACGGAGGAAATCTCCGCGTGTTCGCCGGCGCAGGTGCAGTCTCTTCTTATGAAGGGGGATGCACAGGACGCCGAGGAGGCACAGGATCAGTAAGGAGGCTGTTATGGCTGATATCAGTGAGCGGGAACAGTTGATATTTGATGTTGCGCAGATGGAGTGGGAGTTATTTCAACAGGTTTATAATACCGGGGGCCGGGCATCCTGTCAGGATGACCCGGACACCTTTTTTAAAATGCGCATGAGTCAGTGGATGGTATATTCGGACGAAGTGCTTAAAAGCTATCGGGAGGACTGCGAGGAGGCCGTGCAGGAGGGGAGAAATCCTGTCTTTGAAAAGTACGGCTGGATGATGGAGAGCACTTATCCGGAGGAGTTTGAAGAGATCAGGCCCCATCTGCCCGATGTGTCTGAGAAAAAGGAAATTGTGGAGCGGATCGTAAAGATTAATCTCCAGTGGGACGCCGAGATGGCGGCACAGTACCCGAATCTTAGAAAGAGAGGCAGGGTTGCTACCACGGCGGATGACGGCGTGATGGCAGGATCTTCCATGGAAAGCTATCTGAGGGGCGAGCTTAACACTTATTCCATGCGGACTTTGGAGCTGATTTTAAAGGAGACGGAGGAAGCAAAGGAAAAGGGCGAGAGCCTGTTAAAACAGACCATTGCCAATGAGACGGCTTTCTATGGCTACCAGTCGCTGGAAGCGGCGGAGGAAAGATATGCCGAATAGGTGCGCAGGAAATTGCGTAGGCCGGATAAGCATGCTGAAAGAAGGAATAGCAGAGTGAAAATGAAGGGATTTATCGGCAGTTTTGCCATTGCTTGCTATGGGATTTCATATCTGATGTACCGTTTTGCCGGGCTTCAAACGGTGGAAACGTCGGGCTTTTATGTATTGATATGTTTTGGCGTATATTATATTTTACAAAACGGACTGCGTTCCGTGAAAGGCGCCGCGGGCGAAGACAGAATCCTGTGGGCGCCTGCAGTCCTGTTTGCGGCGTCGCTTGTGACGGGATTTCATCTGGATGGTTCGCTTCCCTTTGAAGCGATGGGATGGGGAGATTTTTTAAATTATCTGTTATGCGTTCTTGGCCTGACACCGTTGTCAGGCTGTCTCTTTGCCGCCGTTTATCGAATGGTTAAAAAATGTGCCGGACAGGAGGAAAAGGCAGGCGGGAAATGCCGTGAAGGGTTTGTTGTTTTCCTGCTTTCTTTTGTTATTATTTTCGGCTGCTGGTTTCTGGTATGGCTGGCTTATTATCCGGGACTATGGAGTTATGATCCCTGGCAGGTTGACCAGTTTTTGGAACATGATTACGATAAGCACCATCCGCTTTTACATACGCTTCTGCTGGGAGCATGCTATACGTTTGGCGTTAACGGCGGGGATGCTAACAGCGGCGTGATTTTGTATGATATGATACAAATGGGTGTGATGTCCGGCATATACGCTTATATCTGCGCTTATTTATACAGGCATGTTCCCGGCAGACTGTTCAGGATTATGACGCTGCTGTTTTATGCGTTTTTTCCGGTTAATTCCATACTGGCAATCAGCCCTACGAAGGACGTGCTTTTTTCCGGGCTGGTTGCCCTTTGTCTTGTACTGGCGCTGCAGGTTAGGGAGACTGCGTGGGGGCGAAAAAAACTTTGTTATCTGGCAGTACTGTTTTGCGCCGTGGTTCTGATGCTGCTGCTGCGTAGTAATGCGCTCTATGCGTTTGTTTTGTTTATCGGCGGCGCGCTTGCGCTGCTGCTGTATACATGGTATAGGGAGAAACACTGTCCGGGACGATATTTGTACATATGCCTGTTTGCGGCAGGCTGTCTGATTTCCGTTCGAATGGCGGATAACCTGTTGGTCGGACTGTTGGATGCCAAAGAGGGCCCTGTGCGGGAGAAGTACAGCATCGGTTGCCAGCAGTTTGGCAGAGTGTACGAGATGCTGCGCGCATCGGGCGCAGATAAGGAGACGCAGGAGATGATCGCTTCTTATTATGATATGGAGTCGGCCGAATACGACCCGTATCTTGCCGATCCGATGAAAGAGACGATGGATATACAAGAAAAAGGTACAGAGCGGGAGTATCAGCGGGATATGGTCAGGGTATTGATTAAATATCCGCTGGAAAGCCTGGATGCCTTTCTTTATTTAACGCAGGGGGCATGGTATATCAACGACACTACAAGCGCATCCATCTATGGAAGCGGCTTGGAAACAAGGATGGGATATTTGCTGACAACATATGCGGGCGGTTACGGCATCGTTCACGAAAGCAGGCTCCCGTGGCTGGAGGCTCTACTGGAAAAGGCGTTTTCCGCCAATGCGTATCAGAAGCTTCCGGTCGTATCGTACCTGTTTTCTCCTGCGCTGTACTTCTGGATTCTGGTTATCTGTACCGTCGGATTTTTTAAAAGCAGGAACGGCTATGCTTTTATTCTTGCAGGATTTCTCTGGTGTCTGTACCTGACGGTTCTGGCAGGCCCCTGTGTTCTGATCAGGTACATGTATCCCTTTGTGGCATGCAGCCCGCTGTTAATCGGGATGCTGTTAATGAGCATGAGAGAAAAATATCGGTCAGAAATGTAAGCGTCTGCGCACTTCGTTGCGCAGGCGTTTTTTTACTAAAATGGTAATAAGAGCCACATCAATGATCACGCAGACCGTCAGCACAACGGCAGACCAGGTCAGACGAATCGGGGCGGACAGCATACGGCGGATCATCACTTCCAGCGCCGCGCAAAACAGAGGGATTTCAATAAACAGGCACAGCGCCCCCGAAAGAAGGGAAAAGGGGACAAGCCTTGCCAGGAAAGTGAAGATTTCCGTGTTCAGAATCACCAGCAATACGATGGGAAGCCCCAGCTGCCAAAACCATGCGGTGGAGGGGGTAAGATATGCGATCATATAAAGATATACCGCTACCGCCGCGCCGTCAGCCAGCAGGGAGAGCGAGGGAGGCATCTTTCTGTAGTACACCATGGGGAAGGTGAATACAAACAGGCAGATACAGATGCCGATCACCAGAAGGGACCAGAGGGAGCGGTTGAATACCAGAAGGTTTAACAGCAGACAGGTAACTGCCGTCGCAGACAGCACCACGGACAGAAGGATGCCGAGATCCTTTCGTTTGACCTCCTCCACCTGTCCCCTGTCTGTGGGATAGGGAGATGGGGGAACGGTTTTCCCTGCTTCTTTGGGATTGACGACCGGCGTGTGGCAGAGCGGACACTCCCGAAGGGAGGCTTCCAGTTCAACGCCGCAATTTACGCAATAAGACATAATGAGCCCCTTTCTATAGTTGATTTGAGCGGTTGCTCTCGATTTTTACATGAATACCGTCCTGCACCAGCTTGCGGAAGAAATACCGTTCCACATCGCTTTCCACGATACTGCTGGCGAAATTGACGGTCAGGATATCTTCAAAACTGATGATGGCGCAGTTTGTGCGGGAGGAAAACGGCTGCCCCATATAGATATCGAAACGCTCGATGTATGGTTTCATATCCTCCGGCACCTTGAGGGCGCCCATATTGGTGAGACCGGCGGAGGAATTTTTGTCCTGCACTCTGGTGTAGAAGGTGCGTACCACCAGATCTTTCAAAAAAAGAGGTACGATGCGGATCAGAAAATTGTGCTTTGTGGCGGCGTTGGTGGTGATATCGCCGCATAAAAATTTTTCGTTTATATAATAACGCATGAAATTGTGTACCTGCGTTACGATCTCCTCAAAGCTGTATTCGCCAAGTCTGGGATCAATGGACGGATATACCATGGTGATGAAGTTGCGCAGCGTCTTTGAAGGAAAGAAGCGGCGCAGGTTTACGGGCATGGCGATCCGTACCGGCTTGTATTTCAGGTGGAATTCTGCCGTCTGTTTTTGTAAAAGGGCATAGAGCAGTACGGCGTTTAAATATTCCGTGATGGTGGCGCCGTATTGTCTTGCGGTCTTCATTACTTCCGAGACGGACATGACGCCGTCGACGATATTTAAGGTGTAAAAGGGTTCTTTTGTGCCGCGGATGCGGTAGGTTTTTTCTGACGGGCGCGGCGGTTTGACCTTTGCCGTGGCATAACGCATGTAGGCGTCTTCCAGTTCGCCCGGATCGGGGTCTTCATCCAGTTTAAGAACGAAGCCGGAGGGCGTAATTTTATGGCCGAGAAGACCCAGATACACAGAAGTCAGTGTCTGGAGAAGGCACATGCCGCCGGTACCGTCTCCAAGGCAGTGATGGGCCTCCAGTGAAATGCGGCTGCCGTAATAGTATACCCGGATAAGATAGCGATTGTTACTTTTGAAATGCATGGGCATACAGGGGTTCTTAATATCCTCCTGCACGAACGGGCCGGGTCTTGAGTTCGGCTCCAGATAACGCCAGAACAGTCCCTTGCGGATCGCCACCTTGTAGGTGGGAAAGCGGGGCAGCGTCAGATCAAGCGCCTGCTGTAAAAGGGCAGGGTCCACATTATCCTTTAATTTTACGCTGAGACGGTAAACGGAGGAAAAGTCCCGCCGCTGCAGGGTCGGGTAGACTGTGGCTGACAGATCCAGCTTATACCAGACGTCCTTTTTGCTTTTTATAACAGGTTTTTTCAGTTGTTTTTGAGGACGGTTGTTCGACATGTAAAGGGCTGTTCCTCCCGCTTGTGTTCTTGCGTTTATTATATCACAAATTCTTGAAATTATGGTAAAATATGTACAGAAGGCGTACAATAACCGACGGGCCGGCCGCGTGGGAGCGTCGCGGACAGGCCATGGGGAGAGCAGAAACGTTCCGGAACGGAGTCATATGCCAGGAAAAGATAAAAAGAATGCGGGAATGATGAACCTGATCAAACGTATGCACGGTGTGGTGGAGAATGTGGATATTGAGAAACACCGCCATTCGCAGGATTATTTCGGCGCTATTCTGGGAAACAACAAGGAAGTGATTGTGGAAAATGTGGAGATTGCCACCCGCGGGGAGGATGGCAGGAGCATTCACGGGGAATGGATTTATGTAAACCGAGCTCATATGAAAAAATATATTATTCTTTATTGCCATGGCGGCGGCTACTCCACAGGGAGCAGCCTTTATGCGCGGACGCTGACCACGAAGCTGGCGGCTTCCACCTCAATGGACGTACTCAGCTTTGATTACAGGCTGGCGCCGGAACACCCCTATCCGGCGGCGGCTTTGGACGCCATGCAGGTATGGGATTATTTGATGCTTCTGGGGTACGGCGCAAGAGACGTAATTATTGCGGGGGATTCCGCCGGCGGCAATCTGGCTTTGTCCTTGTGCCTGCAGTTAAAGAGTCAGGGGCGGCTTATGCCAAGAGGCATGGTGCTTATGTCCCCGTGGACAGACCTGACGGCGTCAGGAAAGTCCCATACCACAAAAGCGGGGGTGGATCCGGTGCTGAACGCGTCCTATCTGGAGCAGATGATTGAAAACTACGCGGCGGGACAGGAACTGACCAATCCGCTGATTTCGCCTTTGTTTGGGAATTTTCAGGGTTTTCCGCCTGCCTATATCCAGGTGGGGAGCAACGAAATCCTGCAGGACGATGCGGTGATGCTTTATAAGAAGTTGTTGAAAGATAATGTCTGTGTAAAAATGGACATGTTTCGGAACATGTGGCATGTGTTTCAGATGTCGCCCTTTAAGACGGCTTACGAGGCTATGGACAAGAATGCGGAATTTATTTACGATATCTGCCGTTGAGGGGAATGTCATCTGTCAGTGATGATTCATGAATCTCCAGGAGGACTGTTTTGCAGACCCGGCATATAATTTAAATTTATCGGAAGAAGAAAAAAGGATTTCGACGTTTTAAGGCGAATAATAGAAGTAGGGCCGGATTGAGCAGGCCGTTCAATTATGAGGATACAGCCATGAATATACGGGAAAGTTTGGAACAGTGGGAGAAGGAGTACCTGAGTCCTTACGCCATGCTCAGCATGAATTCTCAGGGAAGGCTTAAGGAGGAGGAGCAGTGCGATATCCGTCCTGTGTTCCAAAGAGACAGGGATCGAATTATACATAGCAAGTCGTTCCGCCGCCTGAAAGATAAGACGCAGGTATTTCTGACGCCGGAGGGGGATCATTACCGGACCAGACTGACCCATACGCTGGAAGTGAGCCAGACGGCGCGAACCATTGCCAAGGCGCTTAAGCTGAACGAGGATCTGGTGGAGGCTGTGGCGCTGGGCCACGATTTGGGACATACGCCCTTCGGGCATGCCGGCGAGCGGGCCCTTGACAGAGTGTGCCCTTACGGATTTAAGCATAACGAGCAAAGCGTGCGGACTGTGGATCTTTTGGAAAAGGAGGGGCAGGGTATCAACCTCACCATGGAGGTGCGGGACGGTATCTTAAACCATCAGACCATAGGAATGCCGTCCACACTGGAAGGAAAGATTGTAAGACTGGCTGACAAGATTGCCTATATCCATCATGATATGGACGATGCGGTGAGAGCCGGTATAATGAAGGAAGCGGATGTGCCAAAGGAGATCGGCAGCGTGATCGGCTATAGCTGCGGCCAGCGTCTGGACTTTTTTATTCACAATATTGTGACAAACAGCCGCGACCGGGACGATATCAGGATGTCGCCGGAGGTGGAGGAGGCCATGCAGAGGATGCGGGAATTTATGTTCCGGCACGTGTACAGGAATCCGATTGCCAAGAGCGAAGAGGGAAAAGCGGAGAATTTGATTATCACGCTCTATGAGCATTATCTGGTGCACACGGAACAGCTGCCAAATTTTCTGTTCAAGCTTCTGGATGCGGGAGAACCGCTTGAAAAGATTGTGTGCGATTACATCAGCTCCATGACGGACCGGTTTGCCATCGCCCAGTATGAGAGGCTGTTTATACCAAAAACATGGCACGGCTAACAGTGTGAGAAGTACTTCTAAAACTCAGCAGCAGAGGCTGCTTCGTTAAGAAGTACTAAGTCTCACACGGGAGAATGCCTGAAAAGCTGCATTCTCCGCACGATTTGCATGAATGATCGAGAAAGGGTAACATGCGTTATTCAGAAGAACTGATTGAGGAAATCAGAACGAAAAACGATATTGTGGAAGTGATTTCGGGCTATGTGCGCATGCAGAGAAAGGGGAGCAGTTATTTCGGGCTATGTCCGTTTCATAATGAGAAATCCCCTTCTTTTTCCGTCTCGCCGAATAAGCAGATGTATTATTGCTTCGGCTGCGGGGCAGGCGGCAATGTGATTACCTTTTTGATGGAATATGAGAATGCCACCTTTCAGGAGGCGGTAAAGATGCTTGCTGACCGCGCCGGGGTAGCGCTGCCGGAGGTGGAGTACAGCGAGGAGATGCGCCGTTTGGAGAGCAGACGGGCGAAACTCCTTGCGGTCAACAAAGAGGCGGCCAAGTATTATTACTGTCTGCTGCGCTCGCCGAGGGGACGGACAGGCTACAGGTATTTTTCAGGCAGGGAGCTTTCGGAAGAAACCATGAAGAAGTTTGGGCTCGGCTATGCGGACGGTTCCGGCTCCGATCTGACGGGGTATCTACGGTCAAAGGGGTATGCGGACGAGCTGATTACGGAGGCGGGCCTTGTCGGGTTTGATGAAAAGAGAGGGGTTCATGATAAATTCTGGAACCGGGTCATGTTTCCGATTCAGGACAGCAACCACCGGGTGATCGGCTTCGGCGGCCGAGTCATGGGGGACGCCAAACCCAAATATCTGAACTCGCCGGAGACGCCTATTTTTGATAAGAGCCGAAACCTGTACGGCCTGAATTTCGCCAGAACGTCGCGGACGGGAAATCTGCTTTTGTGCGAGGGTTATATGGATGTGATCGCCCTGCATCAGGCAGGATTCGGACAGGCGGTGGCGTCTCTTGGCACAGCCTTTACGCTGGGACAGGCCGGCATTTTAAAGCGGTATGCAGAGGAAGTGCTTTTAGCCTACGACAGCGACGGCGCCGGTACGAATGCGGCGCTTCGGGCAATTAGCATTCTTAAGGAGGCGGGGCTGCGAGGCAGGGTTATAGATATGTCTCCCTACAAGGATCCCGATGAATTTATAAAAAATTTGGGCGCATCGGCCTTTCAGGAACGGATTGACCAGGCCCAGAACAGCTTTTTCTTTGAGCTTAAGATTCTGGAACGGAACTATCATATGGAAGACCCGGAGTCGAAGACTGCCTTTCACCGGGAAATTGCCAAAAAGCTCTGCAGCTTTGAGGAAGAGGTGGAGAGGGAAAATTACATCGAGTCGGTGGCGGCGCGGTATCGCATCGGCCATGAAAATCTGCGCAGGCTGGTGAGCAGCTATGCGGCCCGGACAGGTCTGGTGAAGCCGGTGGAACGGCCGAAATCGACAACGGCGGGAAAGCCTGCGCCGGAGGACAATATTCGGAAATCCCAGCGGATCCTGCTGACCTGGCTTGCGGAGGAGCCGGAGATTTTTCAGAAAATAAAGGCGTTTATTTCCCCAGCGGATTTTACGCAGGATTTATACCGGCAGGTGGCGGACAAGCTGTTTGCGGGGCTGGAACAGGGGAGCTTTTCTCCGGCTTCCATTGTGAGCGCTTTTGAGGAGGAGGCAGAGCAGCGCGAGGTGGCGGCTATCTTTAACACAAGGCTGGAACGCCTTGAGACGAAGCAGGAGAAGGAGAAGGCCCTTCACGATGTGGTGGTAGCCGTGAAGGACAACAGTTTTCAATACTATTCAGCCAGAATGGGTTCCGATATGGAGGCGGTAAATCAGGTAATATCGGGCAAAAAGGCGCTTGAGGAACTGAAAAAGGCGCATATTTCCCTTGGATCAGGGTAAGCTATTCGAAAAAAGGTACGTTTACAGTCGGACAGAGGTTAAACATAGGAAGGATGGAGTAATTCATGGATGAAAATGTACAGGCAAAGTTTGAGGAGCGCTTAAAGGAGCTTCTGGCTATTGCAAAGAAGAAAAAAAACGTTCTGGAATACCAGGAGATCAACGATTTTTTTACGGAGTTCACCCTGGAGGAGGAGCAGTTTGACAAAATTCTGGAGACGCTGGAACAGAATAACGTGGATGTGCTGCGCATCACCGAAGAGGACGACGTGGATGATGAGGAAATCATTCTGACGGAAGAGGATGATGTGGATGTGGAGGACATAGATCTTTCCGTGCCCGACGGCATCAGCATTGAAGATCCGGTAAGAATGTATCTGAAAGAGATCGGCAAGGTGCCGCTTCTTTCCGCCGAGGAAGAAATCGAGCTGGCAAAGAAGATGGAAATGGGCGATCTGGAGGCGAAGCAGCGTCTGGCGGAGGCCAATCTTCGACTGGTGGTCAGCATTGCCAAACGTTATGTGGGACGCGGCATGCTTTTCCTTGATCTGATTCAGGAGGGAAATCTGGGTCTGATCAAGGCGGTGGAGAAATTTGATTATCGCAAGGGCTATAAGTTTTCCACCTATGCGACGTGGTGGATCAGACAGGCCATTACCAGGGCCATAGCCGATCAGGCCAGAACCATCCGTATTCCCGTTCATATGGTGGAGACCATCAATAAACTGATCCGCGTGAGCAGACAGCTTTTGCAGGAGCTTGGAAGGGAACCTACCCCGGAGGAGATTGCGGAGCAGATGAATATGCCTGTTGAGCGGGTGAGAGAAATTTTAAAGATTTCCCAGGAGCCGGTGTCTCTGGAAACCCCTATCGGAGAGGAAGAGGACAGCCATCTGGGAGATTTCATTCAGGACGACAACGTGCCTGTGCCTGCCGATGCCGCGGCCTTCACGCTGTTAAAGGAACAGCTTGTGGAAGTGCTCGGCACTCTGACGGAGAGGGAGCAGAAGGTGCTTCGTCTGCGCTTCGGGCTGGACGACGGGCGGGCCAGAACTCTCGAGGAAGTGGGTAAGGAGTTTAACGTGACCCGTGAGCGTATCAGGCAGATTGAAGCCAAGGCGTTAAGGAAGCTCAGGCATCCCAGCAGAAGCCGAAAGCTCAAGGACTATCTGGATTGATGCGGCCGGTGGCGTTATCCCACAGACTACAGACGGTGGCCCGAATGGTAACAGTGGGTAATCCGGTCTGCGATGTGGGGTGTGATCACGGTTTTGTACCGATTTTTCTGGTACAACAGGGCATCAGTCCGAGGGTGCTTGCCATGGATCTGCGGGAAGGCCCGCTGCGTGCGGCAAAGGAGCATGTGACGGCGTATGGGCTGGAAGAACAGATTGAGACAAGACTGTCGGATGGTTTACATAATTATGGATGCGGCGAGGCGGATACGCTGATCTGTGCTGGAATGGGCGGCGGACTGATGATGCGTATTCTGGCCGACGATCTGAAAAAGACGTCCTCTTTTCGGGAGCTGGTATTGCAGCCCCAGTCTGAAATTGAGAAATTTCGCCGGTTTTTGCGGGAAAACGGATGTCGGATTGTGGATGAGGAGATACTGGAGGAAGAGGGTAAGTTTTATCAGATTATACGGGCGGAAGGCTTTCGCGGCGAAGCGAAGCGGGCTTTGGACGACGGAAGTAAAATGAGACTGGCAGACGCGCTGTCGGATTCGGATTCAGATGGCTGCGTAACGAAGTCAGATTTATGTAAACTTGAAGACCGATACGGGCCGGTGCTGCTTCGAAAGAAAACATCTGTTTTTTTATCTTTTCTGGAACGGGAAGCCGCTGTATATGAAGAAATCCTCAGTAATCTGCGGGAACGGGGATTGTCGGAAGAAAAAAGAAGCGAAAGATACGCCCAGGTGGAGGCTTTATTAAGAGATAACGTCCGGGCGCGAAAGCGGTAGACAAGAGACGGACGACGGGATAGAGACATTGGTTTACATAATGTAGACCGGCACGGCATACGGACAATATTATGTGCAAAAAGGAGGGACGCCAGTGGTTACAATCAAAATTGGAGGAAAAGAGGAACGCTATGAGGACGGGGTCAAGTACGAGGTCATAGCGGAAGTGCATCAGAATGACTTTGTCAGCCAGATTGCGCTGGTGACGGTGAATGGCAAGATCCGCGAGCTTATGAAGCGGGTGGACAGGGACTGCGAGCTTGACTTTATCACCTACGCGGATGATATCGGCCACAAGACCTATGTGAGGACAGCCATCATGCTGATGCTGAAAGCCATTAAGGATGTGGCGGGCATGGAGGCGGCTGCCAATGTGAAGGTGGAATTTGCCATCGGCGCCGGTTATTACTGCGCTTTCAGGAACGGTTTGAAGCTGGATGAGAAGACCATCGAGAAGGTGAAGGACCGCATGGGTGAGCTGGTGGATATGGATCTTCTGGTGACGAAAAAGGCTTATCCGGCGGATGAGGCGGTGGCGCTCTTTACGGAGAACGGCATGAAGGACAAGGTGTCCTTGTTCCGCTACCGCAGAAGCTCCAATATCAATGTTTACTGTATGGGGGATTATTACGATTATTTCTACGGCTATATGATGCCCAGCACGGGTTATATCAGGCAGTTTGACCTGTTTGCCTATGAGCAGGGCATGATCCTCATGCTGCCGGAGAAAGAGGACCCGGATATGCTGCCGGAATTTAAACCCCGCAAAAAGCTCTTTCAGACGCTGCTTGCTACGGGAGAGTGGGGCCGTGATCTGGGAATTGACACGGTGGGAGATTTAAACAATCAGATTTGCAGCGGCAGTATTTCCGATATGATACTTGTACAGGAGGCGTTACAGGAGAGAAGGATCGGTGAAATCGCCAGAGATATTGCCAAACGGGAGAGCGTAAAATTTGTTATGATTGCGGGGCCTTCCTCCTCGGGCAAGACGACCTTTTCCCACAGGCTTTCCATCCAGCTTCGTACCTATGGATTAAAACCCCATCCCATCGGGCTTGACAATTATTATTTGAACCATGATAAAACGCCCCTTGACGCGGACGGCAAACCCGATTACGAGTGTCTGGAAGCTCTTGACGTGGAGCAGTTTAATCAGGATATGACGTCTCTGCTGGCTGGGGAGAGCGTACAGCTTCCCACCTTTAATTTCAAGACGGGAAGGCGGGAGTATAACGGAAAGACGACAAGACTGGGCGAGAATGACATTCTGGTCATTGAGGGGATACACGGCCTCAACGAAAAAATGTCCTATTCCCTTCCGGCACAGAGTAAGTACAAGATTTATATCAGTGCGCTTACCACCCTGAACGTGGACGAGCATAATCGGATTCCCACCACGGACAACAGGCTGCTTCGCCGCATTGTGCGGGATGCAAGAACGAGAGGCGCTTCTGCGGCTAAAACCATTTCCATGTGGCCGTCCGTCAGACGAGGGGAGGAGCAGTATATTTTCCCGTTTCAGGAGGAGGCGGACGCCATGTTTAATTCGGCCATGCTTTATGAGCTTGGCGTTTTAAAACAGTATGCGGAGCCGCTGCTCTTTGGCATACAGAAGGGGGAGCCGGAATATCATGAGGCAAAACGGCTGCTCAAGTTTCTGGAGTATTTTCTGGGAATCAGCAGCGAGGAGCTGCCAAAAAATTCCCTGTGCAGGGAGTTCGTCGGCGGAAGCTGTTTTGAAGTATAGGCAGTTATCAAATAGGAGAAATAAGTGGAACAAATGATCGCGGCTGCACAGACGAAAGGGTGCAGACGAGGAAAGTCCGGGCTCCGCAGGGCAGGATGCCGGATAACATCCGGTGGAGGCGACTCCAAGGCCAGTGCAACAGAAATTATACCGCCCCGGCGTTTTGCGCAGCAATACGCCGAGGTAAGGGTGGAATGGCAGTGTAAGAGACTACCGCCGTCACGGTAACGGGACGGGCTGTGTAAACCCCATCCGGAGCAAGACCAAAAAGAGAGCGACAGACCGGCCCGGTCTGCTTTCAGGTAGGTCGCTGGAGGGCTTCGGCAACGAAGCTCCTAGATAGATGATCATTCGAGACATAACCCGGCTTATCGTTCCGCTTATTTTTACATTTGATTTATAGAGCAGGGGCACAGGGACAACAGGACTCTCTGTGCCCCTGCGCAAAGTATTTGCAGGTGAGGAGCGGTCTGTGACGAGAAGCGGAAATAGATATAGAATAGCGATTGTTACTATAATTCTGCTGTCCGTTGTCCTGGGGATACTGTTACAGGCGAATCAGACGTTGTCTGAGCCGCAGGGCTCACAGATACAGGAGAACGCTCGTCAGCCGTCCACATCATCCCGAACGGAACAGAGTCCAAAGAGCGATTCCGGGCTCTCACTGCCGCCGCATCTGATTCAGAGCGTAAGCGGGCAGGATATTTACGAGGGGATGCTGGCGTTTAATCTGTTCTACTGCCCCGTGCTGGAGGAGGAGGATGCGCGGCTGGCCTGTGAAAACGTGAGAAACAGCGTAGTGCGGGTTGAGATGGGAAGCGTCTATGGAAGCGGCGTTATCTTCCGAATGACGGCCGACGGCGTGATTATCGCCACCAACAGGCACGTGCTGGATTATTGGCAGGAAGATGTGGGCGTGATCCGATTTCCACAGGGATTTTATGTGAGCGCGCAGGCGCTGGGAAGCGCAAAGGACTGTGATGTGGGATTTTTGATGGTGGATGGCAGTGAGCTCGGAGTGGAAACTCTGCTTACGCTTTCATGCGTTCCAGTGGATGAGGCGGTCTGCCAGACGCTTTCCAGAGGAACCAATGCGTTTTGTCTGGGTGCGGATCGGGAGGCCGGGGAACTTGTATTTCAGGAGGCGGTTGTGGAGGAAACCGATAGGTATATTGATACCTTTGACGGAGAAATGCTTTATCTGCGCGGTTTTGCGAAGGAGGGCATGTCCGGCGGCGGTATTTTTGACGGTTATGGACATTTCATCGGCCTGCTTGCGGGAGGAACCTGGCAGGACGAGGTGGCGGGCGTTCCGGCAAAACAGGTGGCACAGGCTTACAGGGAGATCGTTGGGGAATAGTTGTACCTTTTTTCTGTAAGCTATGGTACAATTGTCGCAGGGTCTGCACCCTGCGACGCAAGAATTACTGCGTAATTCTTGTTGGCGCGGCCAAGGACTACAGCTTCTGAGAATATGATATAGCTGTCGCAGGATCAGCCGGAAGGGAGGCAATATGGCATTATTTCAGATCAGTAATGAAAAAATAACGATACAGGTGGACAGTATGGGGGCGGAGCTTAAATCCTTAAAAAGTGTGCCGGACAACAGAGAATATATGTGGCACGGGGATCCGGCCTACTGGGGGCGGACTTCGCCGGTGCTTTTTCCCATAGTGGGCGGCTTGAAGGACGGCCAATACCGTGTGGACGGGACGTCCTATTCCATGGGACAGCACGGCTTTGCCAGAGACAGGGAGTTTCAGCTGAAAAGTCAGGTGGCCTCGGAAATCTGGTTTAGTCTGAGCTCAGACGAGGAGACGCTTAAAAAATATCCGTATCCTTTCCAGCTTGAGATCGGCTATGAGCTTACGGGACGCACGGTGACAGTTAAATGGCGGGTGACGAATCAGGGGGAAACGCCCGTCTGGTTTTCCATAGGGGGACATCCCGGATTTTTGTGCCCCATTGATCCGGGAACGGATCAGACCCAGTACAGGCTGTCTTTTGACGCGAAGGAAAAAATTGTGGCGTCCTGTATTGCGGGCGGTCTGGTGAGCGGAGAAAAGAAGACTTATCCGCTGCGAAACGGGGTTTTGCCGATTACGGAAGACCTGTTTGACGAGGATGCGCTGGTGATTGAGGGGGATCAGGCCCACAGCGTATCGCTGGAAAGACCCGATGGGAAGTCCTATCTTACGGTGGACTTTGACGCGCCCCTGTTTGGAGTCTGGTCGCCGCCGAAGAAGAAAGCGCCCTTTATCTGCATAGAACCCTGGTATGGGAGATGCGACAGGCTGGACTTTGCGGGAGATTTTAAGGAGCGGGAGTGGGTGCAGGAGCTTGCGGAGGGAACCTTTGAGGCGTCCTACCGAATCACAATCGCGTGAACATACGAAAGGAAGGAAAATTATGACGCCTGTTGTGCAGTGTATGGGTCTGACGAAGACCTACGGAAGAAAAATAGCGTTAAACCAGGTATATTTAAATCTGGAAAGAGGCAGAATTATCGGCCTTTTGGGGCCTAACGGCAGTGGAAAGACAACCTTGATCAAGATTATGAACGGGTTATTAAAGCCTACCTCGGGGGATATTCTGATTAACGGGCAGCGTCCCGGCGTGGATACCAAGCTGAGGGTATCCTATCTGCCGGAGCGGACTTACCTGCAGCCGGGGATGAAGGTGATGGAGCTGGTGCAGTATTTTCAGGACTTCTATCCCGACTTCCGGCTTGACAGGGCTTATGATATGCTGACCAGATTGCAGATTCCGCCGCAGGAAAGATTAAAAAATCTTTCCAAGGGAACGAAGGAGAAGGTGCAGCTCATTATGGTGATGAGCCGGGACGCGGATCTCTATATTCTGGACGAACCCATTGCGGGTGTGGATCCTGCCGCCAGAGATTATATTCTGAGTACGATTGTGAACAATTATAACCACAGCGGCTCTATTTTACTTTCCACCCACCTGATTTCGGATGTGGAAAGCATTTTGGACGAAGTGGTGTTTATCAAATATGGAAATATCGTTTTACAGGCCGGTGCCGAGCAGATCAGGCAGAATGAGCATAAGTCTGTAGATCAGTTTTTCAGGGAGGTGTTCGCATGTTAGGGAAATTGATGAAATATGAGTGGAAGGCCACCTGGAAACTGCTTTTATCTGCCAATCTTGTGATTGTGGTGATGACGTTCGCTGCCTGGATCATGACGAATCTGGTGGAGTACAGCGCGACAGATTTTCAGATGATAGATTTTGTGGAGATTATGGTAATACTCACTTATGTGATAAGTATGTTTGCGGTGTATGTCGGCACCTCGATTTTTCTGATCTATCGGTTTTACACCTCCACTTACGGGGATCAGGGTTATCTGTTACATACCCTGCCGGTGGATACGCACCATATTATTCTGGCCAAGGTGTCGGTCAGCGCTTTGTGGCTGCTGATTAATTCGGTTATGATCACGGGCTCCGTTTTGTTTCTGTTTACTGCCAGAGAGGATGCCTTTTTCACAATGATGGAAGGCATGGCGGATGTTATTGAACTTATGAGCGGTGAGGAGATCACGTTATTCACCATTATCATGACGCTTGTGGCTTATGTGTTTTCCCTGTTTGCGAAGGTGCTTAAGGTGGGAGCCTGCATTTCTCTGGGACAGCTTTCATCAAACCATAAGCTGATGCTGTCCTTTGCCTGGTATGTGGGCATATATCTGGTGGAATGCGTGTGCAGTGGTGTGTATTTTGCGATTCGACTGGCTTTTCAGGAGTATAGTAATTCGTATATGAGTTTTGCATCCTATTATGACACCCAGTGGGAAACTACGTTGCTTGCGGGCATATTGGGCTGCGTAATTTACTATATTCTGACGTGGTATGTGATGGGAAGAAAGTTAAACCTTGATTAAACTATGAAATAACATGTGTGTTTAGCATTGGAAAGGATGGATATAGTCATGACAAAGATTGATATTTTTTCCGGATTTCTGGGAGCCGGAAAAACCACGCTGATCGGAAAGCTTCTGAAAGAGGCGCTTGCGGGAACTAAGGTGGTGCTGATTGAGAATGAGTTTGGAGAAATCGGAATTGACGGCGGTTTCTTACAGGAGTCTGGTATTGAGATCAAGGAGATGAACTCCGGGTGTATCTGCTGCTCTCTGGTGGGCGATTTTGGCGCATCCTTAAAGGAAGTGCTGGATACTTACGAGCCGGAACGGATCCTGATCGAACCTTCGGGCGTGGGAAAGCTTTCTGACGTCATGAAGGCGGTACAGGGCGCCATGACAGACCGGGATGTGCAGTTAAACAGCGCTGTTGCCGTAGTGGACGCCTGCAAGTGTAAAATGTATATCAAAAATTTCGGGGAATTTTTTATTAACCAGATTGAACATGCGGGAACCATTGTCCTGAGCAGAACAGACAGGATAAGCGAGGAGAAGCTTGCTTCCTGCGTTGCCCTGATCCGGCAGCACAATGCGAAGGCGACGATTGTTACGACGCCCTGGGATGCGCTGGACGGCAAGGATATTCTGGAGACCATCGAGGGTGCGGGCGATCTGGAAGCGGAGCTGATGCGGGAAGTAATGAAGATGCAAGATGACCATGATCACTGTCATCACGAGCATGGCCACGATCACGAACATCATGAGCACGATCATCATGGCCACGATCACGAACATCATGAGCATGATCACGAGCATCATGGGCACGATCACGATCATGATCACGAGCATGGCCACGATCACGAACATCATCATGAGCACGATCATCATGAGCACGATCACGAACATCATCATGATCACGAGCATGGCCACGATCATGAGCATCATCACGACCATGACCACCATCATCACCATGCGGATGAGGTATTTACAAGCTGGGGTCTTGAGACGCCTGCGGTTTATGGCAGGGAAGAGATTGCGCATATTCTGGAGGAGCTTGAGAAAGAGGAGGAATATGGGCAGGTGCTTCGCGCAAAGGGGATGGTGGCCGGTACGGACGGCGGCTGGATTTATTTCGACTATGTGCCCGAGGAGAGCAATATCAGAGACGGCAAGCCCGGCGTAACAGGGAAATTCTGTGTTATTGGCTCCGGCTTAAAGGAAGACAGGCTTGCGGCGCTTTTTGGCGGGAGATAAATAGCGGGCAATATTTAATGACGGAAGGAAGAGGAATTATGAAACCGGTCTATATGATCAACGGCTTTTTGGAGAGCGGCAAGACGGAATTTATTATGTATACGCTGGCACAGCCCTATTTTCAGGTGCGCGGCAAAACGCTTCTCATTGTCTGCGAGGAGGGGGAGAACGAATACGATCCGATGCTTTTAAAGCAAAGCCGCACGGTGCTTGAAACGATTGACGAGGAACAGGATTTTATTCCCGGCAGGCTGATTGAGCTGGAAAAGAAGCATAAGCCGGAGCGCATCATCATTGAATACAACGGTATGTGGAATTATAAGGAGATGAAGCTTCCCTGGCATTGGAGGATAGAACAGCAGATCACGACCATTGACGCTTCCACTTTTCCCGTGTATTTTACGAATATGAAATCCCTGCTGGCGGAGCAGATCAGGAAGTCGGAACTGATTATCTTTAACCGTTGCGACGGGGTGGAGGATCTGGGCAGCTACAAGCGGAATGTGAAGGCCATAAATCCCAAGGCGGAAATTGTATTCGAGGATTCCAACGGAGAGATCAATGAGATTATGGAAGAGGATCTTCCCTATGATTTGAAGGCGCAGGTGATTGAACTGAATAACGAGGGTTATGGAATATGGTATCTGGATTCCATGGATCATCTGGAGCGTTATGAAGGAAAGACAGTCTCTTTTACGGGGATGGTATTGAAACCCGGGCAGTTCCCGAAAGGATATTTTGTACCGGGACGCATGGCCATGACCTGCTGTGCGGATGATATGGCGTTTTTGGGATATGCCTGCGCATACGATGGGACGGATTTGCTGGAGAACCAGCAGTGGGTGAAGGTTACGGCCCGGGTGGAGAAAGAATATTTTGAGCAGTATGAGGGCGAAGGCCCGGTGCTGCATGCCCTCAGCGTGGAAAAGACGAGGGCCCCAAAAGAGGAAATCATCAGTTTTGTGTGAGGAGTTAGAATTTTATGTTTGGCTATAATGGAGTGCAATGGCTGTTTTTGTTTTATTTTTATTGTTTTGCCGGTTGGTGCTTTGAATCGGTTTTTGTATCGCTTAAATCGCATAAGTGGGTGAACAGGGGCTTTATGAGAGGCCCCTTTCTTCCGTTGTACGGCAGTGGCGCGATCATGATGCTGGTGGTGTCTATGCCTTATGCGGACAATATACCGCTGACCTATGTTGCCGGTGTATTCGGCGCGACGGCCCTTGAGTATGTGACGGGAGTTGCCATGGTAGCGCTCTTTAAGATGAGATATTGGGATTACTCAAACAGATTTCTCAATTTTCAGGGACATATCTGTCTGCGGTCTTCCCTGACCTGGGGCTTATTTACGGTTCTCATGACCAGAGTGATACACAGGCCCATTGAAAGCATGATGTATCGGATTCCGGGACAGGTTTTATATTATGCGACAGTGGTGCTTACCATCTATATTGTGGCCGATTTTACGCTGTCTTTCAAGGCGGCTCTTGATCTGCGCGATATCATGGTAAAGATCATGAAAGCAAGGGAAGAGCTGGAGCGTATGCAGAAACGGCTGGATGTGCTGATTGCGTTCAACAATGAAGAAAAGGAGCAGAAACGGCTGGACCGTGGAGAGCGCAGGGAAAGCCGTCTGGCGGATTTGACGGCCAGTCTGGAGCAGGCGTTTGCCGCCATAAAGGAGGCGTTTTTAAGCAGACCTACCGCTTATGGAGAGAGCGTCAGGGAAGAGATTGCCGAATTACGTGGTAAGTTCAGCCTTTACCGGGAACGGGAGAAGGGCTACGGCAGGCTTCTGGACTTTTATAAACGGGATATGATCAGAAATAACCCGACCATGCGCTCTGATGAATATGAGAGCGCATTTGAAGAGCTTAAGGAGATGGCGAACGACAAGGCGGACGACCAGGGCCTGTTTTAGCCTTTAGTCGTCGCCCAGCGGAATGTAGCGGGAATCTCTGCGCTTTCCGGCACGGATGGTATCTAAAAGCTGGTTTTCCATCAGTTCAAAATTACGGGATTTACGCCGCAGCAGAGCCAGGAATTTGTTGTAAATCCAGAAAGAGTATACCAGCACGTTATTTACCTTGCCGAGCTTGGCTTTTGTGGTGTGCATGTAATGGCGGCCGCCGATCATGGTGGCTTTGCCCGAACGGATATAGTCGATCAGTTCTGTTTCAGAGGAAATGTGATCCTGCAAAATGGTGTAGCCGAATCCGGCGCAGTCTTCCTTGTGGGAGTCGCTGCCGCCAAAGCAGGGCAGATCGTATTTTTTGGAAAGCGCCATGGCGCGCATGTTGGAATCCGCATCTTCGCAGGCGTTATATCCTTCCACAAAGTCAAATTTGTGATAGATATACTCTGAAAGCTTGCCGTGCAGCGTATTGCAGACGCTTAAAAACCGTTCCCCGCAGGGATGGGCGGGGCCAATAATGCCGCCGTAAAAATGTACGATTTCAATCAGAAGAAGAAGAGGGAGTCCCCTCAGTTCCAAAATGGGCAGATTGACGCCGGAAGGCATGATGACAAGCATGTGACCGGCGTTTATTGTGTCATATTCAATTCCTTTCAGGACAACAAAATCGTCAGGCTTTTCCTGTAATTTTTTATAATAGCGGTAGGCTTTGTAGGAGTTGTGATCCGTAATCAGCATTCCCTGATAGCCCTTTTGTTTTAATATGGAGATATTCTCCAGAAGCTCCAGTTTTCCGTCGGGAGAACCTTCCTTTGTGTGGCAGTGCATGTCCAACTTCATGACTTTTCCTCTTTTATCCTTTATTTTTCCCTATTTATTCTACCCTCTTTTTTCAGGAAATGCCACTGGTTTTTTCAGGATAAAAAAATGAAACGGTTTTTTGCAAGCATAACTTGGACAAAGCCTCATATATTGTAATGAGATAAGGGGGAATGAGAATGCGCCCGGAGGAGATTCTTTGTCTGTTTCCCGAAGGAATCAGGGACAGATGGCGGGAAGTGGCAGGACAGGCGGAAGATTTGCAGGAGATCAGACTCCGAGCCGGAATGCCAACGGCTGTGTGGATTGCGAACAGGGAGAGCTTTGTGGACTTGCAGGGACGAATTGTGGACAGGCCGGAGAAGGCCGCTCGGCCGTCGGCCGACGAACTGGAGGAGTTATTAAAACATCTGTGCCGCTATTCTGTCTATGCCTTTGCAGATGAGATTCGGCAGGGATTTCTGACGGTACAGGGAGGACACAGGGCAGGACTTGCCGGTCAGGTCATATTGGATCAGGACGGCCGGATTAAAAATATGAAATACATACGTTATTTAAATATCCGTATTGCCCATCAGGTGCGGGGCGCGGCTGATCCGGTGATTCCCCGCATCTTCGAGGACGGACATGTGTTGAGCACGCTGCTGATTTCACCGCCGGGCGGTGGGAAGACGACCATGCTGCGGGATATTATCAGGCAGGTGTCAGAGGGAAATGCATACGGAGAGGGCGTCAATGTGAGCGTTGTGGACGAACGGTCGGAAATTGCGGGAAGCTATCTTGGCGTTTCACAAAATGATGTGGGAATCCGAACGGATATTCTTGACGGTTGTCCCAAGGTGGAAGGTATGATGCTGCTGATCCGCTCCATGGCGCCTCGCGTATTGGCGGTGGATGAGATCGGAAGTCCTGAGGATGTACGGGCATTGCAGATGGCAAGCGGATGCGGGTGCAGACTGCTTGCCACGATCCACGGCGGCTCGCTGGAGGAAGTGCGTCGTAAAAATTACATGCGAGATGTAATAGAACAGGGCCTCTTTGAGCGGTATGTGATTCTTGACAGAAAAACGGGCGTATGCAGGATAACGGGGATTTATGACAGGGAAGGGAAGCCATGTATAAGCTGTTAGGCGTTCTGTGTATTCTGGCCGGATGTATCGGGTGGGGAAGCGCCAGGGCCAATCAGGAAAAGGACAGAGTCAGACATTTGCGGACGCTGTTTCATATTTTGGGACAGATGCGGGGCGAAATTTCCTATGGCAGGCATACGCTGCCGGAAATCTGTCTGCTTCTGGCAGAATTAAATTGCGGATGTTATAATTCGTGCTTTTTGAGGATTTATGAGCGTACGGGGGAGGAGAGCGGAAAAGACTTCGCCAGGGTATGGGAGGAGGAGATGGGAGACTGCCTGGCCCGGCTTCCCTTACGGGAGGATGAGCGGGAGGCTGTGGCAGGCCTTCCAAAAACAATGAATTTCAGGGAGGAGGACGGCCAGTCCGGGCGGATCGGGCAGGCGGAGGCCTTTTTGGAGGGCAGATACAGACAGGCGGAGGAAACTTATGAGAACAGGTCAAAAATGATACGCAGCATCAGTATTCTGACAGGGCTTCTCCTGATCATTTTGCTGCTGTGATGGAAGCGACAGGGAGGACGGATGAGCGTAAGTCTGATTTTTAAGATAGCGGCAGTGGGAATATTGGTTACAATATTAAATCAAGTTTTAAAACACAGCGGAAGGGAGGAACATGCCTTCCTGATCAGCCTTGCTGGATTAATTCTTGTTTTAACTTGGATCGTTCCTTATATATACGATTTGTTTGTGATGATGCAGACGTTGTTTGAACTGTGACAAAACCTGTGATTTTGTCACGCGAGGGCTGCTTCGCCGGTTCGGTATGGCAGTCACAGGGGCGCTGTTTCGCAGGGCCGGAAGGGAGGGACGCAGTATGGATATGGTAAAGGTCAGCGCAATCGGGGTGGTCGGCGTTCTTCTTGCGGTTTCCCTGAAGAGTCATAAGACGGAATACGGCGTTTATGTGGCGTTGGCGGTCTGCTTTGTAATGCTGGAATATATCGTGCGTTATTTTACACAAATCCTGTCGGGAATGGACACGCTTCGGGGATATCTTCGGGGAAATTACAGTTATCTTGCGCTGCTTTTAAAGGCGGTGGGAGCCACCTATGCCTGCGAATTCTGCGCGGGGATCTGTAAGGATGCCGGTTACGGCGGCGTGGCGGGACAGGTGGAAATGCTTGGCAAGATCTATATACTCTCCATGGGGATGCCCGTGCTTCTCACATTGATGGAGAGCATACAGTCAATTGCGGGGTAGGGTATGGCGGGGCGTATATCAAGGATGCTGCGGGAGGCAGATAGGAATGCCGGGAGAAGGGAGGCGGATTCAATGGGAATCGGGGAGAGCGCGCAGGTGTGGGAGCAGATGGACATGGATGCGGTAACCGGAGATTTTGAGAGATTGTTCCCTTCCTTTTCTTTTGATGCCCAGGGGGTACTGGCGGATATTATGAGCGGACAGCTTCTGGAGGCGCTTAAAAAGCTGGGAGACGGGCTGTCAGGCGCCGTTGTATTTCAGAGGGAGGAATTTCGGACTCTTTTTTTTACGATTCTGGTTCTGGGTGTGGCGGCGGCGCTTTTTACCAATTTTGCGGACATGTTCAAAGACCATCAGGTATCGGAGCTGGCTTTCTATTTCGTATACCTTCTTATGATAGCGGTTTTGATTAAATTTTTTTCCCAAACGGCGGATACCGTGCGGGAAATGCTGGGAGGCGTCTCGACCTTTATCAAACTCTATATCCCCACTTATATGGTGGCGGTGGGAAGCGCTTCCGGGGCCATGTCGGCCACGGTATATTACCAGCTGCTTCTGGCCGTGGTTTATCTGATTGAGTGGGGATATCTTACGATTCTGCTTCCGCTTGTCCACGTTTATGTGCTGCTTGTGATCATCAACGGTATCTGGATGGGAGAAAAGCTGGCATTGCTTTTAGAGCTTATGGAAAAGGTGATAAAGGGAAGCGTAAAGGCGTCTGTCTGGCTGGTGACAGGATTCAGTCTGCTGCAATCAATGATATCACCTGTTATTGATTCTTTGCAGTTTTCCGCAGTGAAAAAGGCCCTTTCTTCCATGCCGGGAATCGGCGGTCTGACGGAGGGGATGTTTGAGATGGTGGTGGGTTCCGCCGTTTTGGTGAAAAACAGCCTGGGCCTGTATATAACGCTTATTCTTATTTTGATTTGCGCAGCGCCCGTTATAAAGATTGCGCTGGTTTCCGGGGTGATCAAGCTGAGCGCGGCCCTTGTCGGGATCATAAGCGATAAGCGGCTGACAAACTGTGTAAGCCGGGTGGGGGAGGGAAATCTGATGCTGCTTCGAATCGCCCTTACTTCTGTCGGTATGTTTGTGATTCAGGTAGCGGTTATCAGTTATTCCACAGCGCAGGCTGTGCGTTGATGGGAGGGCTGTATGTTAAAGAATATCAGAGAAATCGGCATTTTTATGATCGCCGCGCAGACGGTGATCCATTTCGCGCCGGGCAGGCAGTATGAGAAATATATCAAGTCCGTATCGGGCATCATAATCCTGCTGCTCTTTCTTCGGCCCTTTTTGCAGCTTTCCGGCGCGGAGTGGAAGGATGCGGAGGCTGTTCTGGAGAAGCTGGAGGAGGTGACGGATATGCCCGCCCTGCAAAGCTTTGAAGGAAGCCGGTCTGCGGATGGGGCCGTCGGATGGGGGACAGGTGTGGTAAGTACGGTGACCGGCCGGATGGAAACAAAGATCAGGGAGCTTTTGAACCGGGAACTGGAAGGAGAAGAATACTGTATAGAGCAGGTGTCTCTTCGAATTACGGAAAATCCTCTGCTGGGGGGAGAAATGGAGCTTGATAAGGTAGAAATCAGGATGGGGAAGAAAGAGCAGACGAAAGGGGCGGACAGCATTCAGATCGACAAAATCGTAATCGGGGATGAGACAGATACAGAGACGGAACAGGATTTTTCAGAGTATTGCGCGCGGTTTGCGGCAATTTTGGGAATAGAGGAAAACAGAGTGGAGGTGAGAGCGGATGGGAGAGGCTAAGAAGCTTTTTGAGCGTATAAACGGCAAAAAGAGGCTCAGAAAGGATCAGTGGCTGATCGTTGTACTGGCGGGAGTGCTGCTGTGCGTCATATCTTTGCCGGTGGAAAAAGAAAAATCCAAGTCCAATCTATTGGACACACCGGACACTATAATAAAAGACAAACAAACGTTCGAATATAAAGACGAAAGTATGGACTATGTATCGCACTGGGAGGAAAAACTGGAAGAAAGCCTGCGTTGCGTGGAGGGAGCGGGGAAAGTGAAAGTTCTGATTAATATAAAGGAGTCGGAGGAGCAGATTCTGGCAAGAGACGGTCTCGAGGAATCATCTGATACGGAAGAGTCGGATGCGGCGGGCGGGAGTCGTCATATATCGGAAAACAGGACGGATAAGGCGGTTGTCCATACGGTGGATGAGCGGGGACAGAGCGTGCCGCTTGCGGTCAAAACCGTTTTCCCCTCTGTGGAGGGCGTCGTGGTGATTGCCCAGGGAGCGGAGCAGGCGCGGGTGCGCGCTGATATAATCGAAGCGATTCAGGTATTATTTGATGTAGACATGAATAGAATATCAATAATTAAAATGAAAACAAATAATCAGTGAAGGGGAGAAGAAATTGAAGAATATGATCAAGAAGAACCAGATGATGATCACGGCGCTTGCCATTATGATTGCAGTGGCAGGGTATTTGAATTTTGCCGGTACCAAGGTGACGGATGAGGAACTGATGAGCGTAAGCGGAGAAGTGGGCTCGCCGGAGCTTACGCAGGAAGACGCGCAGATGGAATATGCAGCGCTTTTGGATCTGTCGGACGAGGATATGGAGCAGGCTGCCGGTGATATCGAGAGTCTGGACAGCGATGTGACCATGGCGGAAAGCGGCAGTGTGGACGAGGAGCTGGCGCAGGCCCTTGCGGAGGAGCAGATGGATGAGGTGCCCGGTGAAGCGGTATTCACATCCGCTGATGCGTCGTCGCCCCTTTCCGGCGCGAAGCTTGAGAAGGAACAGACCAGAATGCAGAATAAGGAGACGCTTCTGGAGATCATCAACAATGCCAATATCAGTGAAAGTCAGAAGCAGGAGGCGGTAAACAGCATGATCTCCATGACGGATATTGCCGAGAAGGAGACGGCGGCTGAGATTCTGCTGGAAGCAAAGGGCTTCGACGATGCGATTGTCAGCATTGACGGGGGCAGCGTGGACGTGGTGGTAAATACTGAGGAGCTGTCGGAAGCACAGCGCGCCCAGATTGAGGATATCGTGATCCGCAAGACCGGGGTGAGTGCGGACGCTATCGTGATCAGCGCAGTGGATAACGACGAAGACTGATACCGCAAAGAAACGCTTTGCAATTCTTTCTCAAATGTTTTATACTGCGATAATGATAGGAAGCTCTGGAATTGGAAAAGTTGGAGGATAAAGACGTGGGAACATATGCGGACGAGATAAACAAAAGAAGAACGTTTGCGATCATTTCGCACCCGGATGCGGGTAAGACGACGCTTACCGAGAAATTTCTGCTGTACGGGGGAGCGATTAATCTGGCGGGAAGCGTGAAGGGAAAAGCGACGGCGAGACATGCGGTTTCCGACTGGATGCAGATAGAAAAGGAGAGAGGTATTTCGGTTACTTCCTCCGTACTGCAATTTTCCTATGACGGATTTTGCATTAATATTCTGGATACGCCGGGCCATCAGGATTTCTCGGAGGATACTTACAGAACCCTGATGGCGGCGGATTCGGCGGTGATGGTGATTGACGCTTCCAAAGGCGTGGAGGCGCAGACGCGCAAGCTGTTCAAGGTATGCGTGATGCGCCACATTCCCATTTTTACTTTTATCAATAAAATGGACAGGGATGCCAACGATACTTTTGAACTGCTGGATGATATTGAAAAGGAGCTTGGGATCGCCACCTGCCCGATCAACTGGCCCATTGGCTCTGGGAAGAGCTTTAAGGGGGTCTATGAGCGGGCGGGTAAATGTGTGATCACCTACGCCGACACGGAGAAGGGAACAAAGGAGGGGCATGCCACCCGGATTCCCGCAGACCAGACGGAAACGCTGATATCCCAGATCGGAGAGGAGCATTTCGCGCGGCTTACCGAGGAGATTGAGCTTTTGGACGGAGCCAGTGCGGAATATGATCTGGAGCAGATACAGGCCGGAAATCTGACGCCGGTGTTTTTTGGCTCCGCCCTTACGAACTTCGGTGTGGAAATCTTTTTACAGCATTTCTTAAAGATGACGACTACGCCGCTGCCGCGGATGGCGGATATCGGCCTGATTGATCCGGTGGAACATGAGTTTTCGGCATTTGTTTTCAAGATTCAGGCCAATATGAACAAGGCCCACCGGGACAGAATTGCGTTTATGCGTATCTGTTCGGGCAGATTTGACGTGAATGAGGAAGTGCGGCATGTGCAGGGAGGAAGGGTCATGCGCCTTTCACAGCCGCAGCAGATTATGGCGGACGAGCGTAAGATATTGAGCGAGGCCTATGCCGGGGATATCATCGGCGTTTTTGACCCGGGAATCTTCTCAATCGGAGATACGGTCTGTATGCCCGGAGAACAGTTTGCTTATGAGGGAATTCCTACTTTTGCCCCGGAGCATTTCGCAAGAGTCAGACAGGTAGACACCATGAAGCGGAAACAGTTTGTCAAGGGCATCATGCAGATCGCGCAGGAAGGCGCTATTCAGATTTTTCAGGAGTTTAACACCGGTATGGAGGAAATCATTGTGGGCGTGGTAGGCGTGCTGCAGTTTGACGTGCTGAAATACCGGCTGGAGAATGAGTATAACGTGGAGATTAAACTGGAGAACCTGCCTTATGAATATATCCGCTGGATTGAGAATAAGGATATTGATCTGGACAGGCTGACGGGAACTTCGGACATGAAGAAGATTAAAGATTTGAAGGACAACCCCCTGCTTCTTTTTGTCAACCAGTGGAGCATCGGTATGACGGTGGAGAGAAACGAGGGATTGATCCTGTCGGAGTTTGGCAGAACGTAAGAAGAGAGCAGGGCTTTGAGAGAAGGGGGACGGTGTATGAAGAAAACGGCTGTATTACTGATCAGCATGTTGGTTCTGACCGGCGTCCTGTATCTGGCAGGGCAGGGTCTGTCCCGGAATGAGAGCAGTCTTCTCAGGCAGGAGGATGTGGGAGCCGGACAGGCGCAGGAAAAGCTTCCTGAGCAGGTGCTTACGCGGACAGATGAAAAACTCAGGCGGCAACAGAAAGACTGTTACGCTTTCGGAAAGCTGTCGCAGGAGGAGCAGGAGGTGTACCTGGAGATTCTGGGGGCGCTTACAGATTTCCGGGAGGATGTGAGGCTGTCCAGCTGTGATAAGGATCTGATAGCGCGCGTGTTCCAATGCGTCCTGAACGACCATCCCGAGATTTTTTATGTGGAAGGGTACAGCTATACGGAATATACGCTTGGGGATCTTTTAAAGAAGATTACGTTTACGGGCAGCTATTGTTTCAGCCCGGAGGAAGTGTCGGAAAAACAGAAACAGATAGATAGTTATGTAAATCAGTGCCTTGCCGGTATGCCGGAAGACGCCGACGAGTACGAAAAGGTAAAGTATGTCTATGAGTATCTGATTCATCACACGGACTACGACGCGTCAGCGCGGGACAGTCAGAATATATGCTCGGTCTTTCTGGAGCGCAGATCGGTGTGCCAGGGCTACGCGAAGGCGACCCAGTACCTGCTGAACCGGGCAGGTATCTTTGCAACCCTTGTGCTGGGACAGGTTGTAAGCGGAGAGGGACATGCCTGGAATCTTGTGCGGATAGACGGGGAATACTACTATGTGGATACCACCTGGGGAGACGCGTCCTATCAGGCGGTGGGCGGCGGTATTTATCCCGCAGAGAAAATCCCCACCATCAATTACGATTATCTGTGTGTGACCACGGAGCAGATGGAGCAGACGCATACGCCGGACAATGTGGTGGAGCTGCCCTTATGCACCGCCATAGAGGCCAACTACTATGTGAGGGAGGGCGCTTACTTTACGGACTGGGACGAGGAGAAAATTGCACAGATTTTTGCCGACAGTTATGAGAGAGGAGAGGCCTATGTGACGCTGAAATGCGAGGGGCCCGAGGTCTATCGGAAAATGCAGGATACGCTGATTGCCCAGCAGGGAATTTTCCGGTATCTGGACTGTCCCGATAAGGCGGTATCCTATGTGGAGAATGAAAAACAGTACAGCCTGAGCTTCTGGCTCTGATTCTGATTATGTTTGGGAGGCGGGACGGAATAGGGCTAGGCAAAAATAAGAAATTTTGATATACTTAAGCAAATATGGAGAAAGGTATGGGGATAGCATGGAGCAGGAAGCGGAAAAGAGCGGATATGAAATACAGGGGAAGGCAGGCACGGTAAAGATCGCAGACGATGTGGTAGCGATGATTGCGGCCCTTGCTGCCACGGAGGTGGACGGTGTTGCCGCCATGGCGGGTAATCTCACCAACGAGCTTTTAAGCCGCGTGGGTGTGAGAGGACTTTCCAGAGGGGCAAAGGTTGACGTGTCCGGCAGGAAGGTCAAGGTGGAGCTCGCAATTACCGTGGAGTATGGCTATAATATCCCGGCCACATGCCAGCGGATACAGACGAAGGTGAAAGGCGCGATAGAGAATATGACCGGGCTGGAAGTGCTGGATGTGAACATCCGCATTGCCGGGATTAACGTGACGAAGGAAAAATAGGGCGAGTGTTTGGATATGAGCAGAAGAGAGTTGCGCGAGCAGATATTTAAGCTGTTGTTTCGGGTGGAATTTAATAAAATGGAGGACATGCCGGAGCAGGAGCAGCTGTTCTTTGAGGATGAGGAAGCCGCAAAGGATGAGGATGCTGCCTATATTGCAGATAAATATCACAAAATTTCTGAAAAGCTGTCTGAAATTGATTCCAGGCTGAATGAAAAGGCAAAGGGGTGGGACACCGGCAGAATGAGCAAGGTTGATCTTACCATCCTGCGTCTGGCCGTCTACGAGATCTGTTATGACGAGGATGTTCCCACGGGTGTTGCGATTAATGAAGCGGTTGAGCTTGCAAAAAAATTCGGTCAGGATGCCTCCTTTGGATTTGTGAACGGTGTTTTGGCCAAATTTGCTTAAGACAGATACAGATTTGAAATTCGCTTCAAAGTGGTGGTTCGTATGCAGAATGTATATACGGTTGCACAGGTAAATTCCTACATCAGGAATATGTTCACACAGGATTTTATGTTGCAGAAGATCCGCATTCGGGGCGAGGTCAGTAATTGTAAATATCATTCTTCCGGGCATATCTATTTTACCCTGAAGGACGCGAAGGGCACCATATCGTGCGTTATGTTTTCCTCTGACAGAAAAGGCCTGTCCTTTCGTCTGGCGGAGGGACAGCAGGTGATCGCAGGCGGCAGTGTGGACGTCTACGAACGCGATGGGAAATACCAGCTCTATGCCAGAGAGATAGAACTTGACGGCGTAGGCGCCCTGTATGAGAAATATGAGCGTCTGAAAAGGGAGCTTGCGGAGCGGGGGATGTTTGCCGAACAATACAAACAGCCCATTCCCCGTTATGTCAGGACACTGGGAGTTGTGACCGCGCAGACGGGAGCGGCGGTGCGGGACATTATAAATGTTGCTTCCAGAAGAAATCCCTATGTGCAGATCATTCTTTATCCGGCCATTGTACAGGGAGAGGCCGCTGTACCCAGCATTATAAACGGCATTCACGCGTTGGAAAAGCAGAAGGTGGACGTGATGATTGTGGGCAGAGGCGGCGGCTCCATTGAAGATCTTTGGGCCTTTAATGAGGAGGCAGTGGCGCAGGCTGTCTTTGACTGTAGTATTCCCATTATCTCAGCCGTAGGACATGAGACGGATGTAACCATTACGGATTTTGTGGCCGATCTGCGGGCGCCCACGCCATCCGCGGCGGCGGAACTGGCGGTCTGCGATTTCGTACGGGTGGAGGAGCAGATGGCGGAATATGCCTGCACCATGCAGCATCTGTGCAGGCGTACCATACAGAACTGCCGCGGCAGGCTTGGACAGTATGGCGTGCGTCTGAAATACCTGAGTCCCCTGAACGTTCTTCGTATGAAAAAGACGACGGCTCTGTCTTTGGAGGAGCGACTGCAGGCAGCCATGGAGAGGCGGCTGCAGGAGACGAGGCACAGGCTGGCGCTTTATGCAGAGCATATGAAGGGCCTTTCTCCCCTTGACAAGCTGAGTCAGGGATATGCCTATGCGGCGGATGCTTCTGGAAGGACCCTTTCCTCCGTGAATCAGGTGGATGTGGGGGAACAGATCAGGGTTTATGTAAAGGACGGCAGTCTTCTGGCCAGGGTGCAGGAGGTTGAAAATGGCGAAGAAGAAAGAGGAAAGTAAAGCGGAAAAAGAACAGGAGTTATCCTTGGAGGAGGCATTTGCCCGGATTGAGGAAGTGATCGACAGTCTGGAAACGGAGGACATTACGCTGGAGGAATCCTTTGCGGCCTATAACCGGGGAATGTCGCTTCTGGCAAAATGCAATGAGACCATCGACCGGGTGGAGAAGAAAGTGCTGAAGATTAACGAGGATGGTGGACTGGATGAATTTTGAGGAAGAGCTTAAGAAAAAGACCGGGGAAGTGAAAAAAATACTGGCAGCTTACCTGCCCGCGCCGGAGGGATTCCAGAGCAGGGTGCTGGAGGCCATGGAGTACGCGGTATCGGCAGGCGGTAAGAGGCTGCGGCCGCTTTTGATGGCGGAGACTGCGGCTTTGTTTGGGGAGGCGGGGGAGAGCCTCTCCTGTTTTATGGCGGCTATCGAGTTTATTCATACCTACTCCCTCATACACGACGATCTGCCTGCGTTGGATAATGACGATTACCGCAGAGGAAGGAAAACCACTCACGTAGTTTACGGGGAAGATATTGCCGTGATTGCGGGGGACGGCCTTTTAAATTATGCTTTTGAGACGGCTCTTCGCGCGTTTCGTAAAGCGGTGACGCTGGAGGATTATGAGCGCACGGAATGCGCTATGAATATTCTGAGCCGTAAAGCGGGGGTTTACGGGATGATCGGCGGGCAGTGCGCCGATCTTCTGGCAGAGAAGCCGGAAGCGGAAGTGACAAAGGAAACCCTTCTTTTCATTCACCGCAATAAGACCGCAGCGCTCATTCAGGCGGCGATGACCATAGGAGCCGTGCTTGCCGGCGCGGACGAGGAAGCGGTGCGTAAACTGGAGAAGTGTGCGGAAAACATCGGCGTTGCCTTTCAGATTCAGGACGATATTCTGGATGTGATAAGCAGCACGGATGTACTTGGCAAGCCGGTGGGAAGCGATGAGAAAAATCATAAGCTTACCTATGTGACCATGCATGGTCTGGAGGCGTCCAAAAGACAGGTGGAAGAGCTCTCCAGAGAGGCGGTCGCAATCTTACAGTCTTTTGACAGAAGAAATCTCTTTCTGGAACAGTTGGTGGAACAGTTGATCTACAGAGAAAAATAAGGGGCATACTATGTTGCTGGAACAGATAACACAGACAAACGATATCAAACAGATTGCGCCGGACGATTACGGTATTCTGGCGGAGGAGATCAGAAAATTCCTGATTCAGTCAATCAGCGTGACAGGAGGGCATCTCGGATCCAATCTGGGAGCGGTGGAGCTTACCATGGCGCTCCACCTGTTTTTAAATCTGCCGGAAGATAAACTGATCTGGGATGTGGGGCATCAGTCCTACACGCACAAGATTTTGACCGGCCGCCGGGACGGATTTGTGAATCTGCGCAAATTTGGCGGTATAAGCGGCTTCCCGAAAAGAAAGGAGAGCGACTGCGACTGTTTTGATACCGGCCATAGCTCCACTTCCATATCGGCAGGCCTCGGCATGGTCAAGGCCAGGGACATTCAGGGAAAAAGTAACACCATCGTGTCCGTGATCGGGGACGGATCTCTTACGGGCGGCATGGCATATGAGGCGTTAAATAACGCTTCACGGCTGGAAACAAATTTCATTATCGTGTTAAATGATAACGACATGTCGATTTCCGAGAATGTGGGCGGCATTTCCAAATATCTGAACAACATCAGGACGGCGGATATGTATCTGGATCTGAAGGAGGGGATTTATAATTCCCTGCGCGGCAAACCGGGTTACGGGGATAAGGTGGTGAGCCAGATCCGGCGCGCCAAAAGCAGTTTTAAGCATCTGGTAGTGCCGGGTATGTTTTTTGAAGATATGGGTATCACCTATCTGGGACCTGTGGACGGACATAATATTTCGGAAATGGTACATATATTCAAGGAAGCCAGAAAGGTCAAGAAGGCGGTGCTTGTCCATGTGATTACCCAGAAGGGAAAGGGCTACGCGCCGGCGGAGCGTCACCCTGCCAGATTTCACGGGGCGGAGCCTTTCGATATCGAGACGGGAATCCCCAGTTCTCCCAGAACGAAGGCAAATTACACGGATATTTTTTCCACGGTGATGTGCAAGCTGGGGCAGCGGGATGAAAAGGTAGTGGCCATTACGGCCGCCATGCCCGACGGTACGGGGCTGAAACGGTTCCGAAATATGTACCCGGATCGTTTCTTTGACGTGGGCATCGCCGAAGAACATGCAGTGACCTTTGCGGCTGGTCTGGCGGCGGGCGGCCTCAAACCTATTGTGGCCATTTACTCCTCCTTCCTGCAAAGGGCCTATGACCAGATTCTTCACGACGTCTGTATTCAGAATCTGCCGGTGGTATTCTGTATCGACAGGGCGGGACTTGTGGGCAGCGACGGGGAGACCCATCAGGGACTGTTTGATCTTTCCTTTCTTTCCTCCATTCCGAACATGCACGTTATGGCGCCAAAGAATAAGTGGGAGCTTTCCGACATGATCAAATTTGCGGTGGAATTTGACGGCCCCATTGCTATTCGGTATCCCAGAGGCGAAGCCTTTGACGGATTAAAGGAAAACAGGGCGCCCATTGTTTACGGAAAAGCCGAGCCGATTTTTACGGAGAGCGGGATCCTTTTGCTGGCAGTGGGCAGTATGGTGAAAGTGGCGCTTACGGTAAGGGAAAAGTTAAAGGAAAGAGGCTTATCCTGTTCGCTGGTAAACGCCAGATTCGTCAAGCCCATTGATGAAGAGCTGATCAGAGAGGCATGTAAGACTCATAAGCTGATAGTTACGATGGAGGAGAATGTGTCCTGCGGCGGATTTGGCGAGCATGTGAGGGAATTTGTAGATTCCCTTGCTGTGGAGACGCGTGTGCTTGGGATTGCCATACCCGATGAGTATGTGGAGCATGGCAATGTGGAGCTTTTGAAGAAAGAGACCGGGATTGACGCAGTTACGGTGGAGGAGAAGGTTGTTTCTTCCTGGCAGGCGGTGACGGGCAGGCAGGCGTTATGAAGGAAAGACTGGATGTGATTTTGGTCAGACAGGGTTTTGCAAAGTCCAGAGAAAAGGCAAAGGCCCTTCTTATGGCGGGCAGCGTGTTTGTGGATAACCAGCGGGAGGACAAGGCGGGCACCCTGTTTGACGAAAGTAAGATAAAGATTGAGGTGAAAGGAAAAGCGCTCCCCTATGTGAGCCGCGGCGGGTTAAAGCTTGCGCGGGCCATGGAGCAGTTTCCGATTGGATTACAGGGGCGGGTATGCATGGATATTGGCGCTTCCACCGGCGGTTTTACGGATTGTATGCTGCAAAACGGTGCGGCCAGAGTGTACGCCATTGACGTGGGGCACGGACAGCTGGATTGGAAGCTTCGAAGCGACGAGCGGGTGGTCTGTATGGAGAAGACGAATTTCCGCTATGTGACTGGAGAGGATATTAAGGAACCCATTGATTTTGCTTCCGTGGACGTTTCCTTTATCTCTCTTACGAAGATCCTGATACCGGCCAGACAGCTTTTGCGGGCGCAGGGACAGATGGTGTGCCTGATTAAGCCACAGTTTGAGGCGGGCCGCAATAAAGTGGGTAAAAAAGGTGTGGTACGGGATAAAAAGGTGCATGCCGAGGTAGTGCATAAAGTGGTGGATTATGCAGATATGATCGGTTTCTCTGTGAGCGGGTTTACCTTTTCCCCGATCAAGGGGCCGGAGGGCAACATTGAATATCTGCTTTGGCTGGAAAAGCGGCCGGAGATTTCGGCGGAAATTCTGGAACTGTCTGAAAAAGAGGCGGAGACGGCGCTTGCAGAGCTTCTGGTAAATGGGGGCGGCATATCCCGGCAGGAGGAGCAGGCGGCGCGGATAAGGGAACTGGTTGAGGAGGCGCATCAGGCGCTGGATGAGGCAAAAAGCGTATGAAACGGTTTTTCCTGATCACCAATGAGGCGAAAGATCCTCAGGGTGTGTTCACCAAAAAAATAGCAGATGTTATAGAAAAACGGGGCGGCGAGGCTGTCTGTGTTGCGAACGAGAAGCAGGCGCTGGAAGCGCAGGGAGAAGCAGGCGTGGACTGCGCGCTTGTGCTGGGCGGAGACGGCACCCTTCTTCGGGCGGCCAGAAATATTACCGACAGCAGGATTCCTCTTTTGGGCATTAACCTGGGAACGCTGGGATATCTGGCGGAAGTGGAGAGCGCCTGTGCGGAGGAAGCCATTGAAAAGCTGCTTGCGGACGAGTTTGTCAGGGAAGAGCGTATGATGCTTACGGGTAGAATGGCCGGGGCTTTGGAGGAGCAGTATGCGTTAAACGATATTGTGATTTCGCGCTGCGGTTCGTTGCAGATCCTAAACGTCCGTATCTATGTGAACGACCGCTTTTTAAACGATTATTGTGCGGACGGCGTGATTGTGGCAACGCCCACCGGCTCCACGGGCTACAATCTTTCGGCGGGCGGCCCCATAGTGGAACCGTCGGCCAGACTCCTGCTTCTGACGCCGATCTGTCCCCACACATTAAATACCCGCAGCATTGTGTTTGCGCCGGAGGATGAGATCATTGTGGAAATTCCCCCTGGAAAGGACGGACATGAGCAGGTGGTGGAGGCTAATTTTGACGGAAGCCATAAAGAGGCGCTGCGCACGGGAGACCGCCTTGTGATCCGCAGGGCGCAAAGAACCACCGGGATCGTGCGGCTGAATACGGAGAGTTTTCTTTCCATCCTTCATAAAAAGATGAGTGAAACATAGAGAAAAGGATTAAAGTATGTAATGAAAAAAAAGAGACATGAAAAAATTATAGATCTGATCACCCGGTATGAAGTGGAAACACAGGAAGAGCTGGTGGACCGTCTGCGGGCTGACGGCTATGAAGTAACTCAGGCTACGGTGTCCAGAGACATCAGGGAGTTAAAGCTGTCCAAAATTCCCAACGGCAGGGGAAAGCAGAAGTATGTGGCTTTTCAGGGGGAGGAAGTTCATCTGGGAGACAAGTATGCGCGGGTGTTGAAAGAGGGGTATGTGTCCATGGATCTGGCCCAGAACCTTCTTGTGCTGAAGACGGTGTCCGGCATGGCAATGGCGGTGGCGGCCGCAGTGGACGCCATGAGCATAGAGGAGGTCGTGGGCTGCATTGCCGGGGATAATACGGTGATGATGGCCATGAGGAACGTGCAGGACGCCAGGATCGTGATGGAGAAGATTGGCAGGATGGTGGGGTAGATGTTACAGAGCTTACATGTGAAAAATCTGGCATTGATTGACGAGGCGGAGGTTACTTTTGGCAGGGGGCTTAATATTCTCACCGGGGAGACCGGCGCCGGTAAGTCCATTATTATCGGTTCCATCAATCTTGCGCTTGGCGCCAAGGCGGATAAGGACATGATCCGCTCCGGGGCGGAGTATGCGCTGGTGGAGCTGGTTTTTACGCTGGAGGATCAGGAGCAGATTCGGGCGGTCAGCAAGCTGGAGCTTCCGCTTGAGGAAGGGCAGATTATCCTGCAAAGGAAGATCATGGAGAATCGCAGCCAGTGCAGAGTGTGCGGGGAGACGGTGACGGCCAGACAGCTCAGGCAGCTTGCGGATATTTTGATTGATATACATGGACAGCATGAGCATCAGTCGCTGTTAAAGGCTTCCAGACAGCTTGAAATTCTGGATACCTATGCCGGGGCGGCTCTTGCACAAAAAAAGGAGAAGCTGCGGGAAGTCTACGGGCAATACCGGCAGAAAAAGAGAGAGCTGTCCGAGAATGAAGTGGACGAGGAAACGCGAAAAAGAGAGAGCTCTCTTGCGGAATTTGAGTGTCAGGAGATTGAAGCGGCGGCCCTTACGGACGGGGAGGATGAGGAGCTTGAGAAGACTTATCGGAAAATGAGCAACGCAAGAAAGATCAGCGAAGCCGCGGTCAATGCCCACAGCCTTTGCGGTTACGAGGATGGCGGGGCGGGAAGCGCCATAGCCAGAGCCATCAGGGAAATCAGAACGGTATCCGCCTACGATGAAACGCTGCAGGAGTATGAGAGGCAGCTTTTGGATATTGACGGCCTGCTGAACGATTATAACAGAGGCATGGCGGCATATCTTTCCGAACTGGAATTTGACGCGGGGCAGTTTGAACAGATTCAGGAGCGTTTAAATCTTATCAATCATCTAAAGGCAAAATATGGCAATACCGTGGAAGAAATACAGGAATATCAGACGCGCGCGCGGGAAATCATAGAGAAGTATCAGGATTATGACGCTTACAAGGCGGCGCTTTTGCGTGAGACGGCGGCGCTTGAAAAAAGGGCGCTTGCGCTTGCAAACGAGGTTTCAAAGCTTCGGACACAGAATGCGCAGACACTGGCAAAGCAGATGCGGCAGGCGCTTCTTGATCTTAATTTTGAACAGGCTGTGTTTGAAATTCGGATAGACGGATCGGAAGACAGGCTGGGAGAAAACGGCTTTGATGAGGCTGCCTTTCTGATTTCCACCAATCCCGGGGAGCCGGTCAGGGAACTGGCACAGGTGGCCAGCGGCGGTGAGCTTTCCCGTATCATGCTGGCGCTTAAGACGGTGCTTGCGGACAAGGATCGGATCGAAACCTTAATTTTTGATGAGATTGATGCGGGTATCAGTGGAAGAACCGCCTGGAAGGTATCAGAGAAAATGGGTATTCTGGGGAAGGATCATCAGCTGATCTGCATTACGCACCTGCCTCAGATTGCGGCCATGGCAGATACCCACTTTATGATAGAAAAGCAGGTTGTGGACAGCCGGTCCACAACACAGATCAGGGAGCTTTTACCAAAGGAGAGCGTGGAAGAGCTGGCGAGAATGCTGGGAGGAGATGGGATAACGCCAAGCGCTTTGCAAAATGCCAGAGAAATGAAAGAATTGGCAGAAAAAAATAAGCGATAAAAAATCGGTTTCTTCACATACTAAAACGGATATACTGTGTACACAGAAGGAAGGCGAGGATGTGAAGAGTGAGCGATTCAATATATATGACCGGAAAACAGGAGAAAAAATACAGATTTTTTTTGTGGATGCTGCTTCTGGCGGGGGTGGCGGGAATTTTTCTCACACTGTATTTCTCCTATTTAAATAAAATCCCGTCCCAAATCCGAATACGCGCCGGTGTGGAGCAGGAGTTTAATTTTCGGGTTCCGGTGTCCGGGGAGATTTACCGGACGCCTCAGGAGGCGGCGCCGGTGGCCACTGTGACGGATCTGTCGGAGGAGGAGCAGGAAGCCTATCTTCTGGCCATGGAGGAGGAGAAGGCAAAGAGCATTCATGTAGATTTTGCCCATACGGTGAAATTCAGGGCAAATGAGATTGATGCCTACCAGATGGAGCTGAAGCTGTTCGGCGTGTTACCTTATAAACAGGTGGACGTGGAAGTGATTCAGGATAAGCTGCTGATTCCTTCCGGGATGCCCATTGGTATTTATGTAAAGACGGACGGTGTGCTGGTGGTTGGGATCGGCGAGTTTGAAAGCAGCGGAGGCGACAATGTATCACCGGCTAAATATGTACTGCAAAAAGGCGATTATATTTTGAAGTGCAACGGCGAGGCGGTAGAAAACAAAAAGCAGTTCATCAGCATGGTAGAGGACTCAGCGGGAGAGGATATGGTTCTCACCATCAGAAGAAATAATGAAGTAACGGATGTTATGATAAACGCGGATAAAAACCGCATGGAGGAGTGGAAGCTCGGAATCTGGATCAGGGATAACGCGCAGGGAATCGGAACCATGACTTATGAAGGAGCGGACAGTACTTTTGGCGCGCTGGGTCATGGAATCAATGATGTGGATACTTCCATTTTGATGAATCTGGAGGAGGGAACGCTCTACAAGACGGAGATTGTGGGCATTACCAGAGGCGCCAACGGCGCGCCCGGAGAACTGACGGGGTACATCGAGTATGACAGCGAAAATGTGATCGGAGAGATCACGGAGAACACAGCGGCAGGAATCTTCGGTATCTGTGATGAGGAACTAATGGAAAACTCCGTCTATGATCCCATTCCCATTGCCCTGAAACAGGAAATTTCGCTGGGGCCTGCACAGATCATCTGCTCCGTCTCGGGTGAGCCGGAGTTTTATGATGTGGAGATAGTGGAAGTCAATCTGGATCAGGAAAATGTTAACAGGGGGATTGTGATCCGCGTGGTGGATGAGAAGCTTTTGACGTTGACGGGCGGGATCATTCAGGGTATGAGCGGCAGCCCCATTATCCAGAACGGAAAGCTGGCAGGTGCGGTCACGCATGTGCTGGTCAACGATTCCACAAAAGGGTATGGGATTTTTATAGAGGAAATGCTGACCCATTAAATACAATTTTTATAAAGGAGAAAAAGAGTGAAAAAACAGGCGTATAACCCTTATTTACCGTCCTGGGAGTATGTTCCGGACGGGGAACCTTATGTATTTGACGGCAGAGTGTACGTATACGGTTCCCATGATTTATATAATGGATATGTTTTCTGCATGGGGGACTATGTGTGTTGGTCGGCCCCGGTGGACAATCTGGGTGACTGGCGTTATGAAGGTGTCATATACCCGCGCAGTGCAGATCCTTTGAACCGGGACGGTAAGATGTGCCTGTATGCGCCGGACGTGACTGTGGGGCCGGACGGCAGATACTATCTGTATTATGTGCTTGATAAGGTCAGCGTAATTTCCGTGGCCGTTTGTGACGAGCCTGCAGGGAAGTATGAGTTTTACGGCTATGTGCACTATGAGGATGGTATAAGGCTGGGAGAACGGGAAGGGGATGAACCCCAGTTTGATCCCGGTGTGCTGACGGAGGGCGGCTGTACTTATCTGTACAGCGGTTTCTGCCCCCGGGGAGACAGAACAAGAACAGGTTCCCGGGTAGTGGTACTGGGATCTGATATGCTGACTGTTACAGAACCTCCGAAAACGGTGATTCCGGGTTGTGAATACGGCGGGAAAACGGGATTTGAAGGACATGAATTTTTTGAGGCGTCTTCCATACGAAAGGCGGGGGACACTTATTATCTGATTTATTCCTCCATTCAGATGCACGAGCTCTGCTATGCCGTCAGCAAAAAACCCACAGAAGGTTTCGTCTATGGCGGCGTTCTGGTGAGTAACTGCGATTTACATATTGATACCTATAAACCGGCAAAGCAGCCCATGGCCTACGGTGCGAATAATCACGGAAGCATGGTGGAGATAAACGGGAATTGGTATATTTTTTATCATCGCCATACCAACGGCACCTGGTACAGCAGACAGGGCTGTGCGGAGAAGCTTTCCATCCTGCCGGACGGACAGATTCCTCAGGCAGAGATTACCTCCTGCGGTTTAAACGGCGGGCCCCTTGTCGGTAAAGGGGAATATCCCGCTTATCTGGCCTGCCATCTTTTTACCGGGAAGCCTTCCGTGTATGTGGGCGGCGACGAATATCCCAAAATTATGCAGGACGGCAGGGATGGAGATGAGGAGCCGGGATATATCGGTAATATGAAAGACACGGCCACGGCCGGATTTAAGTATTTTGACTGTCATGGCATAGAGAGGATAAAAATTAAGACAAGAGGATACGGTGCGGGTGTCTTTGAGGTGAGAACCTCCTGGGAGGGCGAGGTTCTGGCCGAAATACGGGTTGAGGATTCCAACGTGTGGGAGGAGTACGAGGCTCCGCTTCGGATTCCCGACGGCATGCAGGCAATTTATCTGACCTACCGCGGGGAACGGATTGCCAGTCTTTTGTCATTTACCTTGCTGTAACATTTTTCCCGTTGACAGGAAAACAGTTTTTTCGTATAATTTTTATTAAAAGTAAAACGTTTTATCGGGAGGCGGGGATATGAAAAAAGTACAATTTGGACTGCGTACAAAGATCATGGCTTGTATTTTGTCCGTACAGGTTGTGGTTATGACGGCAATGATTATTTTTGTTGGCAATGCAATTACAAATAACACGAAAAAGAGCACCACTAACAACATGGAGACGGTGGTGGAGGAGCGTAGCCGGATTATCGAGAATTATGTGCAGGAGGTGGAGAAGACGCTTACCGCGTACAGCCGTGCGGGAGAAATTCTGGCTGTGCTGAAGGATCCGACGGATGAGGATGCCGTGGCGGCGGCACAGGCTTATACGGAAAAGTTTTCTGCGGATGTGAGTAATCTGGAAGGACTGTATGTCAGCGAGTGGAACACCCATGTGCTTGCTCATACCAACGCGGCGGTTGTGGGTATTACCACCAGAGAGGGAGATTCGTTAAAAGCGCTGCAGGATGCCATGCTTGCGGCAAACGGCGTTTATAATACGGGAATTATCATCTCCCCCGCCAGTGGACAGCAGATAGTGTCAATTTATCAGGCGGTTTTTGATGAAAACGGAAATCCTGTCGGCCTTGTGGGAGGCGGCGTTTTTACCACGGGTCTGATTCAGATTTTGGACTCCCTGACCATGCAGGGAATGGAAAATGCGCAGTACTGCATGGTAAACGCTGTGAACGGACAGTACATATTCTGTGAGGACAGCGAGAAAATTGCTGTCGAAGCGCAGGAGGAATATATTCAGCAATTGTGTGAGCAATACACCGGAAGCGCTGAAAACGCCATGGGATTTATGGAGTATGAGGAAAACGGTCAAAATAACATTGCTACCTATTTTTATATGGCAAACCGGGGCTGGCTGTTTATCGTGTCCGACAGTGCGGAGGAGATTTTTGCGACAACGGATACGCTCAAGCATATCATGACGCTTTTGATGGCGGCGGCGCTTGTTGTTCTGGCGGCGGTGTCTGTGGTAATTGTCAGAGGGTTTATGAGTCCGCTGGGAGCGATTGAGGAAAGTATCGTTGCCCTGCAGGAGTTTAATATAGCGGATAATCCGAAGATCCAGAAGCATATACGGCGTAAGGATGAGCTTGGCAGTATTGCAGAGGCGACCGACGGCCTGATTCATTCCCTGCAGAATATTTCGGATACCTTGAACGACTGTTCCCGGTCTCTTAACGAAAAGGCGGAGAGTATGCAGGATTCCGCAAGATCTCTGGCGGACGGCACATCGGATAACATCGCGGTTACAGAGGAGTTGTCGGCGTCTATGGATAATACCAATACGCTTGTCAGGAATGTAAATTCAGAGATTGACAGTATCAATCATTTGGTGGATATTATTTTAGCGGGGATTAAATCTTCGGTCAATACCAGCGATCAGGTGATTGACGGTGCCATTGACATGAAGGAGCAGGCCGATTTTGCTTATCAGAACGGAGAGACGAAGCTTGACGAGACCAAGGAAGCGATTGGGGAAGCCATTGAGAAGCTAAAGAGCCTGACTAAGATTAATGAGCTGGCTTCGGAAATTTTAAGTATTGCGGGCAAGACGAATCTGCTATCGCTCAATGCGTCCATTGAGGCGGCAAGAGCGGGAGAAGCGGGGAAGGGCTTTGCCGTGGTGGCGGGTTCCATCGCCAATCTGGCGGAGACCTCCAAGGACACCGCTTCCTCCATTCAGGATATCTGCGGGGAAGCCAACAGCAGTATTGCCATTGTCAATACCTGCTTTGATTCCATTATCTCCTTCATCGAGCAGGATGTAGTGGTGCAGTTCAGAGGATTTGCGGAGAAATCCACGGATTACAGCGAGGCGGTAAGAAGTATTAAGGATAAGCTGGACGACATGCTCGAAGCGGTCAAAAGGCTTGAAAATTCCGTGGAACAGATTGCCGAGAACGCCAGCAATGTAGGGGAGATCATGGGAGAAAACCAGACTGCCATCGGCACCATTGTGGAAAAGAACGAGACCACGGCGATGATAGCGGGGACAACCCAGAATCAGTCCATACAAAATCGGGAGATGGCGGATCATCTTGAAGACATTGTGGGGAAATTTCACAGATAAGTCAACTGAGATTTTAAGCGGCAGGCGGGCGTCGGTAAAACCGGCGTCCCTTTGCCGTTATGAGGAAGTAAAACGTTTTTATATATGACGTACAGAGGCGCAAGAGAAAGGGAAACACGGATCTATGGTGACAATCAGAGAGATAGCAGATGCATGCGGCGTTTCTGTGGCTACCGTATCCAATGTTTTAAACGGAAGAGCCAACGTGGGGCTGGAGACGAGAAAAAGGGTATTGGAGGTCGTCAGGCAGAAAGGATATCAGCCGGATTATATCGCCAGAGGCTTAAGAAAGAAGAAGACGAATATGATAGGTATCATAGCGGAGGATATCGCGCAGTTTTCCACGCCGGCCATAATGGAAGGCATTATGGCATACTGCGAGGAGAAAAAATACCGCACGGTGATCCAGAATCTGCGCCTGTACGCCAGATGGGGCGAGGCCTGGTATGACAATGAAAGCGTTTATCATTCCGTGCTGACTTCGGCCATGCAGGAGATGTTTTCCATCCGGGTGGACGGGATTTTATATGTGGCGGGACATGCCAGGGATATACGGTATTTTTCTGAGCCTATGCCGGTTCCAGCGGTGGTGGCTTACGCCTACACCCACTCGGCGTATACGCCGGCCGTAGTGATTGATGATGAGAGGGCTGCCTGTGAAATGACCTTATATCTGATTTCCAAGGGCCACCGCCGGATCGGTATTATTGCCGGCAGGGAAAACAACATTCATACGGGGTGCCGTCTGCGGGGATATCAGAAGGCGTTGTTTGAAGAACATATTCTGTACAATCCGAATCTGGTGTGCTATGGCGACTGGGAGAGAGCTTCCGGGTACCGGCTGGCACAGAAGCTGGTAAAGGAGGGCGCTACAGCCATATTCTGCCTGTGTGACAGGGTGGCGGGCGGTGTGTATGATTACTTTCGCGAGCAGGGCATTCGGGTAGGGGATGATATTTCCGTTGCCGGATTTGATAATCAGGAGTTATCGGCATACTTTGCCCCGGGACTGACTACTATGGGGATTAATCTTTCTGAAATCGGTACGGAAGCGGCCGCCGTTTTGCTGGAGAGACTGCAATTGGAGGAAGACGAAAAACCGAAAGGGATTCTGGAGAAAAAAATTCCCTGCACCATGATCAGGAGAGAGTCTGTGAAGCGGGCCGCGGGTTCGGCGTCGGCCGAATAGACCCGGGGATATAATAACAGGAAAAGGAGAGGTACGGAAAATGAGGGGACCAGGCGCACCGAAGGATCCTGAAAACAGGAGAGCCTTCTTTTATGTAATACGGGATAAGGAAATATTTGGCGCAAAACAGCCGGACGGGCAGGCAGTTCAGTTTCTCTATGAGGATATGGGGAGACTGGAAAACAGCGCCCGGGTGACGGGGAATATTACGGATGAAGAAATGCTTGCGCTTCTGCGGGATACGGAAGGCTTCAGAAAGCTGGTGCACAGCATAGGCGTAAGCGTGGAAACCGAAAATCCCGGACAGGAGGTTACTTTTATTTTTCAGATGTATGGAAAGGAGGACCGTCTGGGCGGCGGCACGCAGATTTGCGGGAGGCTGCGGGGGGATGGCGCAGAGATGCGGCTGAAACTGGAAGAGATACAGTGGAGTGCGGACGATAAGGAGCCGGGTCAGATTCTCTTTGTGTTTGATCAATCGGAGCTTATGGCAACAGCCAGCGTTCGCTTTTATCTGCATGAGGGTTTTCAGGCGCCTGAGATTTCAGAAGAGTCGGAGGTTGATTTTCATTCCCAGGACTATCAGAATATGATCCGGCGGTCCCTCATGCATATGGGAGACACCGGGAGGGTAAGGCAGGCCATCGGCAGGGCGCAGAGTGGCGAAGAGGTGACCATTGCCTATATAGGAGGCTCCATTACGCAGGGCGCCGGAGCGGTTCCTATTAATAGCGAGTGTTACGCATTTAAGTCGTATCAAAACTTTGCAAAGCGGTTTGGCAGGGGAGGAAACGTCCGCTTTATCAAGGCCGGCGTGGGAGGAACGCCCTCTGAGCTTGGTATGATCCGTTTTGAGAGGGACGTTTTGCGGGACGGCCGTGAAACGCCGGATATCGTTATTGTTGAGTTCGCGGTAAATGACGAAGGGGATGAGACGCAGGGAAACTGCTACGAGAGTCTGGTGCGAAAGATCTTAACCCTTCCGGGCAGTCCGGCGGTGGTGCTGCTCTTTTCCGTTTTTGCAGACGACTGGAATTTGCAGGAGCGGCTTAAGGTAGTGGGAGAGAGATACCGTCTGCCCATGATCAGCGTGCGAGACGCTGTGACGCCGCAGTTTCTTCTTAAGCCGGGAGAAGGCAGGGTGCTGTCAAAAAATCAGTTCTTTTATGACATGTTCCATCCCACTAATGTGGGACATACCATTATGGCGGATTGTCTGACATACTTTTTTGAACAGGCGGCGGGGAATAAGAGCGCGAAAGAGGCGTTTTTGAAAGACGGACTTCCGGCTCCCGTGATCGGCGCCGATTTTGAGCAGGTCAGGCTTATGGACCGAAAGGATATGCCGGATGCGGTGAGGGTTTCCTGCGGCGGTTTTTCAGATACGGACGAGAATCTGCAGGCTGTGGAGATGGACGGGGAGTTGGAGTGTACGCCCCAGTTTCCGTATAACTGGATGCACGGCGCAGGAGAGGAGGCAGCGCCTTTCGAGATGGAAATTACCTGCAAAGCCCTGCTTCTTATTTTCAAGGATTCCGGCGAGGTGAAAGCGGGAAGGGCGGACGTCTTTGTGGATGGGGAGAGGAAGCTTACGGCGGATCCCCATGTGAACGGCTGGATTCACTGCAATGCGGTGATTCTGTTTCAGGAGGAAGAGGCAAAGAGGCATACGATCCGGGTGAAGATGGCGGCGGGTGATGAAAGGAAGGAGTTTACCATTCTCGGATTTGGTTATGTGTAATGCGATGCCTAAATATTCCACATATCCCCATGATTGTTTATAATAGTGTGAGAAGTACTGATAATGAAATAATGAGCATCAGGGGAAAGTGGAGGAAACAAATGGAAACATTAAACGTGACTACCGCAAGAGATCAGGAGCAGGTATATCGGATTCTGGAAAATTTGATCAGTGCAAACAAGGAGTTTCGCATTATGATAACCGTACCATCGGGCGAGACCGGGGCCGGACAGACGGAAAATATGACGGAAACGTCGGGAACTGACAGCTGGGATCTGGAGAAGGATGTGACGGATATGATTCATGAGATCGGCGTGCCCGCCCATATCAAAGGATATCAGTATCTGCGGGAGGCGATCATGATGTCGGTGGAGGATGTGGAGATGCTCGGATCCATCACAAAGATCCTTTATCCCACCATCGCGAAAAAATACCAGACCACGCCCAGCCGGGTGGAGAGGGCGATCCGTCACGCCATAGAGGTTGCCTGGTCGAGAGGCAGGATGGAGACGCTGGACGCGCTTTTCGGCTACACCATCAATACGGGAAAGGGCAAGCCTACCAATTCCGAGTTTATTGCCCTGATTGCGGACAAGATTCGGCTACAGTACCGGCGTTAATAAATAATAGGGGACATTAAAATTCAAAATAATCCTTTTATTGCCACTTGAAATATTGTATACTGTTGTTTAGGGGTTCTCGCGGACTACCTGTACAAAAATGACAGGCTACAGTTGGAGGGTTGGTATGAAGAACATTTTATTTGTCGCGTCAGAAGGAGTACCTTTTATCAAAACAGGCGGGTTAGCGGACGTAGTCGGCTCACTGCCCAAGTGTATTGACAAAAATTATTTTGATGTGCGGGTTATACTCCCGAAGTACACCTGTATGAAGCAGGAGATGAAGGATAAGCTCACCTACAAGACTCACTTTTATATGGATTTCCACTGGAAAGAAGAATATGTCGGCATTCTGGAAGCGGAAGTCGACGGGGTGAAATATTACTTTATTGATAACGAGAGCTATTTTAACGGTTTTCAGCCTTACAGCGATAACGCGCTGTTTGAGATTGAAAAGTATGCCTTTTTCTGTAAGGCGGCATTATGCATTCTGCCGGTGATTGATTTCAGGCCGAATCTGATCCATTGCCACGACTGGCAGACCGGTTTGATTCCGGTATACTTGAAAGAGCGCTTCCAGGGCGGTGAGTTCTACCGTGGCATTAAGACGGTTATGACCATTCACAACCTGAAATTCCAGGGAAAGTGGAGCGTGAAAGAGGTAAAGGAGATCACCGGACTTCCCGGTTATTTCTTCACGGCGGATAAGCTGGAGGCGTATAAGGACGCAAACCTTTTAAAGGGCGGACTGGTTTACGCGGACGCCATTACTACGGTGAGCAGTACCTATGCGGATGAGATCAAGACAGCCTTTTACGGCGAGGGGTTAAACGGTCTGCTTTGCGCCAGATCGGGAGATCTGCGCGGCATTGTGAACGGTATTGATTACGAAGAGTTCAATCCGGAGACGGATAAAAACATAGATTTCAAGTACAATGCGGCTAATTTCCGTAAGGAGAAGGTGAAAAACAAGCGTGCCCTGCAGGAGGAGCTTGGACTGAATCAGGATGAAAAGGCCATGATGATCGGCATTGTGTCCAGACTGACCGGGCAGAAGGGATTTGACCTGATCGCTTATATTATGGATGAGCTGTGCCAGGATAATGTGCAGATCGTTGTGCTTGGCACGGGCGAGGAGCAGTATGAGAACATGTTCCGCCATTTTGACTGGAAATACCATGGCAAGGTGTCGGCGAATATTTACTATTCAGATGCGCTTTCCCATAAGATTTATGCGGCCAGCGACGCCTTTCTTATGCCGTCGCTCTTTGAGCCCTGCGGCTTAAGCCAGCTCATGTCACTGCGTTACGGCACGGTGCCGATTGTGCGTGAGACGGGCGGCCTTAAAGATACGGTACAGCCCTACAATGAATACGAGGGCACGGGTACGGGATTTTCTTTCACGAATTATAATGCCCATGAGATGCTGGGCACAATCCGCTATGCGGAGCATATCTTCTACGACAAGAAGCGGGAGTGGAATAAGATCGTGGACAGAGGCATGGCGGCGGATTTCTCCTGGAATGTCTCTGCAAGCAAATATCAGGAAATGTATGACTGGCTGATTGGATAGGGGATATGGAACATCCGAATAAGAAAAACACATTTGTGTTTCAGGCGGGCATTCTGGCAGCAGCCGGGATGCTCGTCAAAGTGATCGGCCTGATATACAGAAGCCCTCTGCTTACTATTATCGGAATCGAGGGAAACGGGTATTACAATGCGGCGATCAATATCTATACAATTATATTATTGATTTCTTCCTACAGCATCCCCTCGGCGATTTCCAAGGTGATCGCCCAAAGGCTTGCGTTTAAGGAATATCGGAATGCACAGAGGGTTTTTGTCTGTGCACTTCTCTATGTTCTGGTGGTGGGCGGCGCTGCTTCGATTTTGACTTTCGTGGGAGCGCCTTTTCTGGTGGGGAAGAATACCAATGCGGTGGTGGCGCTGAGGGTGCTGTCGCCGACTATCTTTTTTTCAGGATTTCTCGGTGTGCTTCGCGGCTTCTTTCAGGCCCACGGTTCCATGGTGCACACATCTATCTCACAGGTAATAGAACAGATTTTAAATGCGGCGGTCAGTATTCTGGCGGCGAAGCTTCTGATCGGTCTTGTGGCGGACGGGGACGCCACCACACGCGCCATTTACGGCTCGGCGGGGTCGGCCCTTGGAACCGGCGCGGGCGTGTTGATCGGCCTTTTGTTCATGTTTGGGATGTACCGACTAAACGGCGGCGTTATCAAAAGACGGGTGGAGCGGGATAAAACCTGGCATGAAGAGAGCTACAGGGAAATTTTCAGGGTGATTTTTACCATTGTCACGCCCTTTATCCTGAGTACGTTTATCTACAATTGTACGACGGTGGTCAATATGAACATCTACTATTATCTGATGCATTATAAAAGGGTAGATGCGATATTGGCGAGTAACAATTACGGCATTTTTTCCGGGCTGGCGGTAGCGGTGGTCAATATTCCGATTGCCATAGCCTCGGCCATGTCTTCCGCCATCATTCCAGGTGTGGCGTCCTCCTATGTGAAGGGAACGGTGGCCCAGACCAGAAAGCAGGTTACCCGGGCGATACAGCTGACCATGCTGATTGCGATTCCGGCGGCGGTGGGAATTGCCGTGCTGCCAAAGCCCATTATGCAGTTTATCTTTCCCCAGAAGGAATCGCTGGACATTGCATCCGGCCTGCTTGCGGCGCTTGCCGTGACGGTTATCCTTTACAGCCTTTCCACCCTGACCAATGCGGTTTTGCAGGGAATCGGGAAGGTGAATACGCCGGTGATCCATGCGGCGATTGCTCTGGTGATCCAGGTGGCGGGCCTTGTGGCGCTTTTGCTTTATACCGATCTGGATCTCTATGCGCTGGCGGCGGCAAACGCCATTTATTCTCTTGTGATGTGTATTTTAAACCAGCTGTCGGTGAGAAAACATCTGGAGTACCGCATGGATGTGGTCAAACTGTTCCTGAAACCTCTTTTTGCGGCGGCCGTTATGGGGGCGGTGGTTTACGGTGTTTATCATGGACTGATCCTGCTGATTCCGATCAGCCGGGTGGTGCTCTTAGTCGCCATCGGCATGGGAATCTGCATTTACGGCGCGGTACTGCTTCTGATCGGCGGAGTGACCAGGGAAGAGCTGGCGGCCTTCCCCAAAGGGCTGATGCTTGTCCATATTGCAGAAAAATTACATTTGTTATCTGACGAAAGCGCAGTGAGGGAAAAGAAGCGGAAAAAACGGCGGAATAAGAAGCGGAGACGAAAAAAGAGAAAGAAGAGGAGAGCCTCCCAATGAAAAAAGTAAGATGGTATGTGACGCTTCTTTTGTGTCTTGTAATTCTGTTTGCGGCCTGTGGCAGTGAAGAGAAGGGCGGCACGCTGAAAATGACCATTCTGGATACGGGAAAGTCGGACTGCATCGTGATAGAGGCCGGAGAGCGCGTGGTGGTCAACGATACGGCGGATGCGGATGATGGCGGCGCAATCTGCGCCTTTCTGGATGAGCGGCAGATAAAGCGGATTGATTATCTCATTTTAAGCCATTTTGATAAAGACCATATCGGCAGCGCGGCCAGACTGCTTACCGGCTATGAGGTGGGGCAGGTGCTGATGCCTGATTACGAGGAGGACTCGGAGCCTTACGTTTTGCTTATGGAAGCCCTTGTAGAGACTGATACGGCTTATGCACGTCTGCGAAAGGCTGTTTCCTTTTCTTTGGAAGGGGTGGATTTTTATGTGAATGCGCCAGAGCAGCCGGCTTACGACAATGATAACAATTACTCTTTAATAACAACCGTTACTAATGGGAATAACCGTTTTTTGCTGATGGGAGACGCTAAGAAGAAGCGGACGGAGGAGTTTCTGGATTCTCCGATGGCAAAGGAAAGGTATGATCTGATAAAGATGCCCCACCATGGGGATTACAATAAGAAGCTGGAAGAGCTGTTCGAAACGGCCAGACCCCGGTATGCCGTTCTCACTGCGGATCCGCAGAGAATGCAGGTGGAGGAGGAGACGGTGGCGCTGCTTGAGGAATGGGGCTGTGAAGCGTATTATACGGACGAGGGCATGGTGACGGTTACGTCCGACGGACAGCGTGTGCAGATAAGCCAGCCGTGAGACGGCCGCCCCGCAGGCGGCTGTCAGGAAAGTTCGGAAAGCCCTGAAATGTCCGTATCAATGGTCATGGAGTAGTTTGTGTAGTACACCACAAAGCCGGGCTTGGCTCCGGCCGGTTTTTTTACATGCTTTTTCTGGATATAGTCAATTTCCACCTTATCCTGTTCCCTGCCTCTGGAATAGTAGGCGGCAAGTCTGGCCGCTTCCTCGAAGGCGCGGTCTGGCACTTCGGCGCCCTCGGTTTTCAGGATCACGTGGGAACCGGGCATCTGCTTGGCGTGAAACCACCAGTCGCCGCCGGTGGCGAATTTGAAGGTGAGCTCGTCGTTCTGGAGATTATTTTTTCCCACATAGATATGGAAGCCGTCGCTGCTTACATAGTGGAAAGGCTTGCTAGTGATTTTAATTTTTTTACCGCCGCCTCTTCTGCGGATATAGCCGCTTTCCACCAGCTCTTCACGGATCTGTACGAGATCCTCCTCCTGCATGGCGATATCCAGTGCGGCAAGGACGGATTCCAGATGGGAGATTTCTTCTTTTACCTGCACGGTCAGCTCCGAGAGCGCTTCGTAGGTCCGCTTCATCTTTCCGTATTTATCAAAGTATTTTTTAGCATTCTCCTGAGGCGTGAGCGTGGTGTCAAGAGGTATGACAACCGGCTCCCCGTTATAGTAGTTTACGGCTTCCAGCGTCTTTGCGCCGGGAGCCACGTTATAGCCGTAAGTGTTCAAAAGCTCGCCGTAGATCTTATAGGTATCCCGTTTCTCGGTATCTTTCATCTGGCGCAGCTGTAAATCATATTTTTTCACATTCCGTTCCAGAGCGGTCTGTACGATCCGCCGCAGGTCGACGGACTTCTGGCGTATGCGGGTTACGGTTTCCCGTTCCGCATAGTAGTGCTCCAACACCTCACTGATGCTGTCAAAAGACCGGCTTTCCTTATCGCCATAGAGAGTCAGGGGGAGGGCGGCAAATTCCAGAGGCGTCCTGCCGTCGTAAATAATGACGGGAGAAAAACTGCCTGCCGCTACCTGTGTCATCATAGCGGAAAAAACCTCCCAGACAGGTTTCAGGGGCTCTCCAGCTGTCTCTGCCAGCGCCTTTGCGGGCAGGTCCGCGTCCACACCGGCCCGGCAGCAGATTTCCTGCGCAATGATGGGAGAAAGGCCGGTGAAGGAGGAATAGAGAGCCTTATACAGGGGCATGGGCTTTGATAACATGTGTATTTTAAAATCCTCCCAGGTAAGCGGCGCGGTATCGCCGTCTTTTTCTGCGTATAACAGGGGATCCGCCTTCTCCTGTGTCAGGGGGAGAAAATAGGAACGGCCCGGCAGTACTTCCCGGACGGAACTGACAATACCCGAGATGTGTTTAATACTGTCTATAATCATATCTTTGTCGTCACAGAAGATGATATTGCTGTGCTTTCCCATGATTTCTATAATCAGTTTTTTCCGGCACAGGTCGCCCAGTTCGTTTAAATGCTCCAGATGAAGATGAATGACCCGTTCCAGTCCCGGCTGTGAAACGGCGGCGATACGGGCGTTTTGCAGGTGTTTGCGAAGGAGCATGCAAAAACCCGGCGCGGTCATGGGGCCAGGCTTGTTGGTCTGTGTCAGATAGACCAGGGGAAGGGAGGCGTCGGCCGACAATAACAGCCGGTACTGCGTGCCGTTGTTTTTTATGGTGAGAAGGAGCTCGTCGCTTTCCGGCTGCGCAATTTTGTAGATGCGGCCGCCTGTGAGCGTTTCCTGTAGCTGCTTTGTGATATTTGCTGTGGTGATACCGTCGAATGCCATGATTACCTCCGTGTTGGAACAGTTTTGCGTTCCCCTACTATAGCATAAAAGACAGCTCTTTTCAATCATTGCGGGGAGCAGCGTCGTCTGTTGACATTTTGCCGGCCGTTTCAGACGGGGATTTTCTTTTGTTTCCCGCCGGACAGTTTCTCTTTCTTGACTATTTTTGCCGTTTCAACTATAATAAAGACTGTATGCGTGGGTCTTTTTGCGCGCATAAGCAGATGCGCAGCATCTTGAATCTGCTTATGCATTACAATTAGGAGAAAAAGAGTATGACTATGATCAAGAGCATGACCGGTTTCGGGAGATGTGAAGTGGCGGAGGGTACGCGCAAGATTACCGTGGAGATGAAGTCTGTCAATCACCGCTATCTTGACATCAACATTAAGATGCCGAAAAAGCTGAATTTTTTTGAGACAGCGATTCGGAACGAACTGAAAAATTATATTCAGAGAGGAAAGGTGGATGTTTTCATTTCCTATGAGGATGTGGCGGAAGCAAACGTCTGTGTGAAGTATAACAGGGATCTGGCGGCAGAGTATATGAAATATCTCTGGAAGATGTCTGAGGATTTTTCACTGGATAACGATGTGCGCGTGTCCACCCTGTCCCGTTATCCGGAAGTGCTGACCATGGAGGAGCAGACGGTCGACGAGGAAGAGCTCTGGCAGTTTCTGGAAAAGTCTGTGCGCGGCGCGGCTGAGGCTTTCGTGGAGACAAGAATCAGGGAAGGAGAGAATATCCGGGACGATCTGCTTTCTAAGTTAAATGCCATGCTGGCCGGCGTTTCGTTTATTGAGCATCGGGCGCCTGAGATGATTGAGGAGTACAGGCAGAAACTTCGGGATAAGGTGAAGGAGCTTCTTGAGGATACCCAGATTGATGAGGGGAGGCTTCTCATGGAGGTGACGATCTTTGCCGACAAGGTGTGTGTGGACGAGGAACTGGTGCGCTTAAAAAGTCATATTGCGACCACAAAGGACAGTCTGCTGGAGGGCGGAAGCGTGGGACGTAAGCTTGATTTTCTGGCTCAGGAGATGAACCGGGAGGCCAATACGATCCTCTCCAAAACAACAGATCTGGAAACCTCCAACAGGGCGATTGAGCTTAAGACGGAGATCGAGAAGGTCAGAGAACAGATACAGAATATCGAATAGGGATGTTACTATGGGTAAACTGATTCATATAGGCTTTGGCAATGTAGTCAACACGGGGAAGATCATCGCCATTGTGAGCCCCGATTCCGCGCCGGTCAAACGTATGGTACAAAAGGCGAAGGAAACGGGGATGGCCATCGACGCCACGCAGGGGCGAAAGACGAAAGCGGTTCTGGTGATGGAAAACAGTCAGATCGTGCTCTCAGCGCTTCTTCCGGAGACCATATCGGGCAGAGCACAGACAGAGGATGGACAGACAGATGAATCATAAGGGTATATTGATTGTAGTTTCCGGCTTTTCCGGGGCGGGTAAGGGCACTTTGATGAAAAGGCTGGTGGAGAAGTACGACGGTTACGCATTGTCGATTTCAGCCACTACCAGAGCGCCGCGTCCGGGAGAGGAGGACGGCAGGGAATATTTTTTCCTGTCAAGAGAGCAGTTTGAACAGAAGATTGCGGACAGCGCGCTGATTGAGTATGCCGAGTACTGCGGCAACTATTATGGGACGCCGAAGGATTACGTGGAAAATCATCTGGCCGCCGGGCATGATGTGATTCTGGAGATTGAAATTCAGGGCGCCCTTAAAATCAGGAAGCAGTATCCCACGGCGCTTCTGGTGTTTGTTTCCGCGCCCAATGCGAAAGAGCTGCGCCGCAGACTTTCCGGCAGGGGCACGGAGACGGCGGAGGTCATAGACAGGAGGCTTCACCGTGCGGCACAGGAGGCCGAAGGGATAGAGGAGTACGACTATATTGTAGTAAACGACGATCTGGAAAAATGTGTGAAGGAGCTGCATGAAATCATTGACGCGGCCCATCATGCTCCGGGGCGGAATGAGGAGTTTATCGAAAAAATGAGACGGGAACTGATTGAAGATTAAAGCTTTAATCGCGGGATTTGTGACTGCGCGCCGCCTGTCACAGTCCCGGCAGGATTAAGAAAACGGCGCAGAAATGAGGAGAAATATGTTACATCCATCGTATGCAGATTTGATTAAAGTAGTAAACAGTGATGTGGAGGCCGGCGAGGATCTGGTGGTGAGCAGCCGTTATTCCATTGTTATGGCTACATCCAAGAGAGCCAGACAGATTATTGCCGGAGATGAGGAACTGGTGGACGGAAGAGGGAAAAAGCCTCTTTCCATAGCGGTAGAAGAGCTCAATCAGGGCAAAATTAAAATTCTAAGCGAGGAAGCTTCTCAGGAACAGACGCAACAGACGGCGGAAACGGAAGAAGCAGAGCAGACGGCGGAAGAAGCGGCAGCGGCGCAGGAACAGACAGAGCAGGAGCCGGAAGAGACGGCTGCGCCTGCCGAAGAGTAGGCTGACTGCATGAAGAAGAAAAAGGTGTTTTTTCTGTCGCTGGGGTGCGACAAGAATCTGGTGGACTCCGAGATGATGCTCGGTATGCTGGAGGAAAGCGGCTATATTTTTACCGATGACGAGAACGAGGCGGATGTGGTGATCGTCAATACCTGCTGCTTTATCGGGGACGCCAAGGAAGAGAGCGTGAACGCCATCCTTGAGATGGCGGAGCTGAAAAAGAACGGCAGCGTAAGAGCGCTTATTGTGACGGGATGTCTGGGACAGAGGTATCAGGCGGAGATTCGACAGGAAATAGAAGAAGTGGACGCAGTGATCGGCACCACGGCCATTGAAGAGCTGCCTGCTGTATTGGATGAGGTTTTTGCGGGCCGGGCAAAGGATCATTATCAGAGTCTTGAGAGCAAGCCGCTTACGGACAGAAAACGTATCGTGACGACAGGCGGGCATTTTGCCTATCTGAAAATTGCCGAGGGATGCGATAAACACTGTACCTACTGTATTATTCCAAAGGTTCGGGGGCCTTACAGGAGCGTACCCATGGACAGTCTGCTTCGGGAGGCCGAAACCCTTGTATCCCAGGGAGTTAAGGAACTGATTCTGGTAGCGCAGGAGACCACCGTTTATGGCAGGGATCTCTATGGTTATAAGGCGCTGTCCGAGCTTTTGCGCAGACTTGCCCGGATAGAAGGACTTTTGTGGATCAGGGTAATGTACTGCTATCCCGAAGAGATTGACGACGGACTGATTCAGGTAATGAGAGAAGAGGAAAAGATATGCCATTATCTGGATATACCCGTTCAGCACGCCTCCGACGCCATTCTGAAACGGATGGGCAGACGGACGAATAAAAAAGAACTGACTGAAATTATAAATAAACTGCGACGGGAGATTCCCGATATCTGTCTCAGAACTACATTGATTACCGGATTTCCCGGGGAAACCGATCAGGATCATGAAGAGCTTATGGATTTCGTGGAAGAGATGGCTTTCGACAGGCTGGGGGTTTTTACCTATTCGCAGGAAGAGGATACGCCGGCGGCTGAGATGCCCGATCAGGTTTCGGAAGAGCTCATGCAGGAGCGGCAGGACGAATTGATGGCTCTGCAGCAGGAGATCGCCTTTGATGCTGCGGCCCAAATGGAAGGGCGGATTGTGGATGCCATGATAGAAGGCAGAGTGGCAGACGAGGAAGCCTATGTGGCGAGGACTTACAAGGACGCGCCGGATGTGGATGGCTTTTTGTTTGTGCATACGGACAGGGAGCTTATGACCGGCGATTTTGTGCGGGTAAGGATTACGGGATCTAACGAATATGATTTGATGGGAGAATTGGAAGATGAATCTGCCAAATAAACTGACGGTTTTTCGGGTAATATTGATTCCTTTTTTTGTGCTGTTTTTACTGCTTGACATTACGGCTTATGACAGGTGGTTCGCGCTGGCTATCTTTATCATTGCCAGCCTTACGGATTTTTTGGACGGTCATATTGCAAGAAAGTATAATCTGGTGACAAATTTCGGAAAATTTATGGATCCGCTGGCGGATAAGCTGCTTGTCTGCTCAGCTCTGATCTGCCTGATTGAGCTTGACCGGATTCCGTCATGGATTGTGATAGTTATTATTGCCAGAGAGTTTATCATCAGCGGCTTTCGTCTGGTTGCTTCCGATAACGGGGTTGTGATCGCGGCCAGCTACTGGGGAAAGTTTAAGACAACCTTTCAGATTATCATGATCTGTCTGATGATCGCCGATCTTGCGCCGCTTTATTATGTGACCCAAATTGTGATGTGGATTGCGCTGGCGCTGACGGTTATTTCCCTGCTTGACTATCTGATTAAGAATAAGAGAGTCATGCAGGATACGGGTAAGTAAGGGCTGGATACAGATAAACAGCGAGGGCTTTTAATTAAAGAGGGATGATGAGACGATGACAGTTGAAATTATTGCAGTGGGTACAGAGATACTATTGGGGAACATTGTAAACACAAACGCGGCTTATCTGGCGGAAAAGTGCGCGTCGCTGGGACTTTCCTGTTATCATCAGGATGTGGTCGGCGATAATGAGGAACGGCTTGCGGATACCTTGAAGCTTGCCCTTTCCCGGGCGGACATTATTCTGCTGTCAGGAGGACTCGGCCCTACCCAGGACGACCTGACCAAGGAAGTGGCAGCAAAGGTCTGCGGCAGACAGCTGTATCTGCATGAACCGTCGAAGGAGGCGATTCGGCAGTTTTTTGCACAGAGAAATCTGGAGATTACAGAGAATAACTGGAAACAGGCCATGGTGCCGGAGGGATGTATTGTTGTGGAGAATCCGGGTGGCACTGCGCCGGGGATTATCATTAAGGAGAACGGTAAGCATGTGGTGCTGATGCCCGGGCCTCCCGGGGAACTGATTCCCATGTTTGAGCATTCCATCATGCCTTATCTGGCCGGTCTGCAATCCGGCGTGATTTATTCCCAGACCGTAAAGATCTGCGGGGTGGGAGAGAGCAAGGCGGAGAGCATGGTGGAGGATCTGGTGGAAGCCCAGAAGAATCCCACCATAGCAACCTACGCGAAGATCGGAGAAGTGCATCTTCGGGTGACGGCTACGGCGGCGGATGAGAAGGAAGCGAAGAAGCTGGTTAAGCCTGTGGTGAAGGAGTTAAAGGGGCGTTTCGGCAATCACGTCTATACCACGGATAACGAGGTGACGCTGGAAAAAGCCGTGGTGGATCTGCTTACGGCCAATAAGCTTACGGCATGCACGGTGGAGTCATGTACCGGCGGTATGCTTTCCGCCAGACTGATCAATGTGCCCGGTGTGTCTGAGGTATTTAAATCCGGCTATGTGACATATTCCAACAAATCCAAGCGGCGGCTTCTTGGCATTAAAAAGAACATTCTGATGAAGCATGGGGCTGTCAGCGAGCAGATTGCCAGAGAAATGGCAAAGTCGGCGGCTTCGCTTGCGAAAACAGACGTAAGCGTTTCCACTACCGGCATTGCAGGGCCTGACGGCGGTACGGAGGAAAAGCCCGTAGGGCTGGTTTATATAGCCTGTAACGTCTGCGGAAGGGTTACGGTCAGGGAGTGTCATTTTCATGGCGGCCGCGAGAAAATACGGGAAAGTACGGTGGCGGCTGCGTTATCTTTGATGCGGGAATGTATTCTGCAATATTACAGTGAGGTGACTTTCGGCGGCAGGGAAAAGTGAGGAGAAAATAATGAGTGAACTTGATAATAACAGATCCGGTCGTTTTGAGGACAATCAGGAGTCTTACATAAATCCTTATGTGTCTGAGAGCAGCGTGGATATTTATGCGACGCCGGAATTTGTGGAGACGGTGGACGCCGTGGAGATAACAGATACGGCGGAGACGGAGACTGTGGCGGAGACAGTAAATACGGCAGAGGCGGTGAATGCTATGGAGACAGCAGATACGGCTGCCGCAGTGGAGACTGTGGCAGTGGAGACAGCGTCTGCGGCAGTGCCCGATACCCATGGACTCTTCTCGGGAAACCAGCCGGAGGAACATCCCAATTCCGCTTTATTTAAAAACTACGGCGGCGGATCTTCTTATGGGAACCCGTACCAGCAGCAGGGCGGCGGATATGGCAGCCAGCCACCATACGGTGGTCAGCCGTCATACGGCAGTCAGCCGCCGTACAGCGGTCAGTCGACTGGTGAGAATCCGTATCAGCAGCAGGGCGGCGGATATGGCAGCCAGCCGCCATACGGTGGTCAGCCGTCATACGGCAGTCAGCCGCCGTACAGCGGTCAGTCGA
>ERZ779632.59-NODE-59-length-71632-cov-12.922671_pt1 | contig 71632 bp, 62 predicted proteins | sample MGYA00514194_ERZ779632 | MGnify/ENA primary metagenome ERZ779632 (study PRJEB29562, sample SAMEA4376704) | mouse gut metagenome | isolation source: Cecum | study: EMG produced TPA metagenomics assembly of the A DSS colitis mouse model was used to assess the... | reverse complement strand
TAAAAAGAAATAAAAAAGACATGATTAGCTGAATTGTCGGCTGATCGTGTCCCTGCTCTGTTTATTTTTGTTTTGGGCAGCCAACTCTTCACGAATAAGTATGGCATATCCCTGATGGACGCCGGAAAGACTGAGGAAATACAGCGCGCCCTTTCCGACAGCGAATACCGAAAGAAGCTGTACCTTGAATATTTCTCGAAAAACCTCTGATCCAAGCTTCATTCCAGGGCAGTCTGAAAGGATGTCATTTTATAGCAGTAAAGAGCCGTCACTCCAAACAGCATCCACATCATAAGTTTTTTATTGAGTATCTTTTGAAAAATAGTATACTATAGATAATAGCAAGAGCTTTGCTGTGAACACAGACAAAGGATCAGACATGAGTAATAAAGCAAAAATACGCGAAGAAGCGAAAAAACTCAATCCCATTGACGACCTGATGTTCCGCACGATGGCAGAGGATAAAAATTTCTGTGAAGAAATTTTACGGGTGTTCTTGTCAGATCCCCGACTCTCCGTGCTGGAATCCACATCCCAGTATGCCGGAACGAATCTGCAGGGACGCTCCGTGATCCTTGATGCCAAATGTATCCTTGGGGACGGTCGGGAAACGGATATCGAGGTGCAAAAGGCAAATGACACCAATCATCAGCGCCGTGTCCGCTACAATGGCGCGAGCCTTACTACCAATCTCACCGATCCTGGTGCAAAATTTCAGAACATCCCCGATGTCTGTGTTGTATTCATCTCCCGTTTTGACCTCTTTAGCGGAAACCGATCCTTGTACCATGTAGACCGTGTCATAAGGGAAACCGGAAAAGTTGTCGATAATGGATTTGAAGAAGTTTACGTCAATGCCAAAGTAAAGGACGGCTCCGAAGTAGCGGAACTGATGGAAGTATTTGTTGACGATGCTGCGTACAACAGCAAATTTCCCGTCACCTCCGGCAGTAAACGCCGGTATAAAGAAACAGAGGAGGGACAGCAGGTTATGTGTGAAATTATGGAAAAGATTGCACAAGAGGAACGTAATGAAGGCAGAATTGAGTTTCAGATGCAGCTTATGATAGAACTTCTGCCGGAAGATATGTAACTAAAAGACCGGGCACAGCCCGGTCTTTCCATTTCCGCTCATCTTTTATCCCTCATAATGTTCCAGCACTACCCCGTGAGCAATGCCCGGAATCGTCTGTCCCTCGTTAAAGCTGGTTTTACTTAAAAGAGCACCCGTAGGTACAAAGAGCACCCTCTTCCAAATGCCCTCCTCCAGCTTCTTCAATATATAAGCCGACAGCACCACCGCACTGCATCCACAGCCGGAACCGCCTGCATCCGTATGCTGCTTTTCACTGTCATAGATTTCAATACCGCAGTCCATATGCTGTCTGGTAATATCTATCTTCTTCTCCGCAAGCAAATCAAACAGAAGCTTCTGACCCACCGTTCCCAGATCACCGGTGATAATCTTATCATAATCCTTTGGCTCCCTGCCAAAATCCTCCAGATTCTGTTTTATGGTATCCGCTGCAGCCGGGGCCATACATGCGCCCATATTCATGGAATCCTTTACCCCGTAGTCCACGATCTTTCCCACCGTCACGCCTTCCATCACAGCCCGTGTCTGTTTACCCGGCTGGGAGGACAGGATGAACGCCCCGCTTCCCGTCACCGTCCAGGTAGCCGATTTGGGTCTCTGGTTTCCGTATGCCAGAGGAAAGCGAAACTCTTTCTCGGCGCTGGCAAAATGGCTGGAAGTAACGCAGGCCGCCTTCTGCGCAAACCCTCCGGAGATCGTCACGCCGCCCATGGTCAGGGACAAGCCGCAGGTGGAACAGGCGCCGTAAAGCCCCACGTGAGGCAGCTGATATCCCGCCATGCCAAAACTGCTGGCAATGGACTGGCCCAAAAGATCGCCTGCAAACACCATCTGTAAATCCTGCTTCGTAAGATCGGCCTTGGAAATGGCGATCTCAAGGGCTTCCTTTTGCAGAATACTCTCTGCTTCCTCCCAGGTCTTCGCGCCAAATTTGTCGTCATAGCCGACTTTGTCAAAAAGCTCTCCCATGGGCCCCTGCGCTTCCTTACTGCCGGTAACGGATGCGCTGCCTATGATGTACGGTTTCTTTTCAAACTGAATGCTTTGCTTTCCTAACATACTATCCCTTTCCGCCATCGCAATAGCTGCACTGACCGCGTCTTTCTCATTCCATTCAGGAACAGTATGCCGTTTTTCTTATGAAAATATACGTCAGAAAATAGCCGTCCGAATATCTTCTTTCATATCGAGCACTGCCGCACGGGCCGCATCCGCATAGTTTGCTTCCCCGTACTTTGCATAGCTCTCCTGTTGATAGGCCGCAATAATTCCCCTTGAGGAATTGACAATAGCTCCCAGCCCGTCTTCATTGAAAAAGTGCTTTAAGTCCTTCCCTTTACCGCCCTGCGCACCGTAACCGGGCACCAGAATGTAAGACTTCGGCATGATCCGCCTTAAAACCTTTCCCATTTCGGGGTAAGTCGCGCCCACAACCGCGCCGATATAACTGTATTCTTCGCCCATGCAGTCGGCCGCCCATTCGGCTACTTTCTCGCCAACCACCTCATACAGCGGTTTTGCCTCTGCCGCATCCGTGCTGTCTTTTGGAAGCACAAGGCGGTCCTGAAATTCTCCGCTGCTGGGATTGGAGGTTTTTACCAGAACAAAAAGACCCTTTTTTTCCTTCCTGCACACCTCGATAAAGGGCTTTACGCCGTCAGAACCAAGATAGGGATTCACCGTGGCAAAATCTTCCGCAAAGCCGCGGCACATGGTATCGCCCACCTGTACCTGTCCCAGATGTCCCACCGCATAAGCCTCGGAAGTTGATCCGATATCGCCGCGCTTGATATCGCCAATCACCACCAGCCCCTTTTCCTTACAATAAGCAACCGTCTTCTGAAAGGCAGTCAGTCCTTCCACGCCAAACTGTTCGTACATGGCGATCTGCGGCTTCACCGCCGGCACCAGATCGCATACCGCATCCACAATCCCTTTATTAAAAGTGAAAATTGCCTCCGCGGCGCCCCGCAGGGTCTCTCCGAACTCTGCAAAAGCCTGCTTTTTAATATACGCCGGTACAAACTTCATGGTGGGATCAAGTCCCACCACGATTGGCGCCTCCAGTTTCTTAATTTTCTCTGTCAGTGTGTTAATCACAGCGCTTTACCCTCCAAGTCTTTCAGTACGTACTGATTCTCGATATAAGCCGGGAAATCCTTTCTCTTCACCCACTCGTAGCTCCCGTAGTCCTCTGACAGGACAATATTGGGTTCCTCCTCCTCCGGAATGGAGCAGATGTAAGCGATGCCCACACAATGAGTCTCGCCCAGAAGCTGAGACCAGATGTACTCGATTTTTTCAATTTTGCCATTCACGGAAAGCAGCTCCGTAATCGCACTGAGCATGGTGTCGTCCGGCGCGTCCCCATGGGGCACCTCCGCGTCGATAAACTCCCAGATAAACGGATCCGGAATACGGTCGTCCACCCATCTCTTCAAAAGAAGATAGGTATCTCCCTTTTTGATAATTCCCTTTACACGAACATAAGTATTCTTCATAATATGCCTCTCCTTCCTGATTCTTCTATGTAAAATATTATATGGTTATCTTGTCTGTAAAAACTCGTACTCCCGCTTTGCCGTCTCGTCATCAGGGTAGCTGCGCAGATAACTGTTCATCAGGGCCGCCGCCGTCTTGTAATCACCCATATATTCATAGGCGATTACCTCGTTGAATTTCAGGGTCTGCATCATATCGTTTCCCTCGATATTCATTCCTGTCTGAAAGGCCATAAGCGCCGCGTCATACTCCTTTAACTGCATGCGGCACAACCCCAGCTGGTTATATATCTCCGCCTTTGTCTGATCGTATTCCGCGTAGCCCGCATAAATGCTGGCCGCGTAATTGTAATCTCCAAGCGCCTCGTAGGTTCTGCCCAGATAAAGAGCAGCGCCATAATCCGTCGTAGTCTTAAGTCGTTCCAGAAAGCTGCGGGCGTTCTCATAATCGCCCATATAATAACAGATACGGCCCATATCGTAGTCAGAGATGGATTTCTCATTCTCTTTCATGGCGTTTTGCAGATAAACCTGCCCCGCTTCTTTGTAGCCGTACTCTTCCAGCACCATATAAATACGGATCATGCGGTCATAATTCTTCGGATCTTTGGCGATGGCCGTATCAAAATCTGTCTGCGCCGCCTCGAAGTTCCCCTCTGCAAGCTTCACACAGCCACGCAGATAATAAGCGTTCATCTCCTCGGGGCGCAGTCCCAGAATGGCGTCGTACACCTTCGCCGCCTCCTGCATCTGCCCGTTTTTATAATATGCCGTGGCAAGATAATAATTGATATCGAAATCCAGATCCTCCACGATACCGCTGCCCATCTGCAGCGCCGCTTCCAGATAAGTAACAGCTGCCTCATAATCGGTCCTGCCCAGATAGGCAAGTCCCATGCCCCTGTAGAGCAGACGCTTTTCCTCTCCGTTTTCCTCCGCAGTCTGAAACAGGCCAAGCGCCTTATCATAGTCAAGCGCTTCCACAGCGTCCATGCCCTGTTCGGTGTAGCTGGGGGAATCGTCCGCCCCGCACCCCGCCAGACAGACGCACAGCATAAGCGCCGCAAGTCCTGTTCTTTTTCCGCCTGTTTTCCTCTGTCTCTTCACTGTTTATCTCCAAGTTTATCACGCAACTGATCATCTATCTGTGCTTGTTTTATTCTACCTGCATTTTCATGCGCCCGTCAAGGGAGATTTATATCAGGTTTCCGCACACCAGATCCTTCATAATTCCAAAAAACTCCCGCACAAGATTATTGGGCTGAAAATAAATATTCGAACGGGCGGAAATACCGCAGGCATCTTCAAAGCCAGCATGCCTGGCAAGCATCATCCCCCGAAACACATGAAAATTGTTGGTCACAATCCCCACGTCCTTATCCGTTCTGCCGATAATTTCCGCGCTGAATGCAATATTCTCGGAAGTGTCCGTGGACTTGTCCTCCATCAGGATTCTCTCCGGCGCAATGCCCTTCTCCACCAGATAATCGTACATGCCCTGCGCCTCGGTGCACGGCTCGTTGGGCCCCTGCCCGCCCGACACCACGCAGATCGTATTTTCATTTTCGGTCAGGTATTCGTAAGCCGCGTCCAGACGGAACTTAAGCACCGCGCTGGGCCCCGCCGGCTTCATCTGGGCGCCAAGAACAATGATATAATCCAGATCCGGCCGTCCCCGGTCCCTGTAATGGGCAAAAATGCAGCCCTCCGCTATCACAAAGGCCGCAATCCCCACAATCAGGAATCCGCAGACCACCCGCCGCAGAAGCGGCGGAAACTGACTCCACAAGTCAAATTTGATCATCAGGGCCAAGCCGACGAAAAGCATCCCGCCAAGCGCCCATATCATATAAAATCGGCTTCCCGATCTGATCCTGAAAACAATAAAGCAATATAAAAAGCATAAAAAAGCCGCCAGAATACAAAGCACGGTCATTATTTTCTTCCTCATTCAATCATCTCCTCAAACACTTCCTCCGGCACAGGCTTACAGTAGCGATAGCCCTGCGCGACAAAAGCGCCGATCTCCATCATCAGCTCCGTATCCTGGGCCGTCTCCACACCCTCGCAGACTACCTGCGCATCCAGATCCCTTGCTAGGTTGACAATATTTTTCATAATCTGCACCTGTCTTTCGTGGTTTTTATTGTTCAGCAGAAACGATCTGTCCAGCTTGATCACTGACGCGGGAATCTGCTCGAAAACGCCCAGGGAGGAATAACCCGAACCGAAATCGTCGATAGAGAGATGGATGCCGTTTTTCTTTAATATGTCCACATTCTCCTTCACCTTCTGCTGCTGCATCTCCTCCACCACCAGCGTCTCCGTGATCTCCACTTCAATTAGGTTTTTGGGAATCTGATATTTTTCTATCACCGATTCGATATGAGCCGGAAAGTCTTCCCGCACAAAATGGGATCTGGAAAAATTGCAGGACACAGGAACCACCGCAAGGCCCTGATCAATCCGTTTGCGCAGCATCTGGCACACGCTCTCCATCACAAAGAAATCAATTTCCATAATCCTGCCCGTCTGCTCATAATAGGGCACGAAAAAGCTGGGAGCACGGATAGCGCCGCCGTCCGTCGGATCCTTAAATCGAACCAGCGCTTCCGCCCCTACCACGCGTTCGCTTCGGATATCCACCTTTGCCTGGTAGTATGCCACGAAATCCTTCCGTACATCCGCCTTATCCAGAAGCATTTCCCTCTCCTGCTGTTCCCTCAATTTCCTGCGCAGTTCTTCATCATAAGTCCGAACCACATTACTTCGGCTGTTCTTGATTGGATCCACCGTCTGAATCGCATAGGAAAGCGCCAGCTGGACGTCAGTCTCCCCCTCGCCGATCTCACAGATGCCAAGAGCCTGTGTCATGCGGATTCCCTCTTTGTCATAAATATAGCCCGAAATCCTGTTGGCCATATCCCTCATGCGCTTCTCCAGCTGTTCTATCTCCTCAAAGCAGACAAAGAGCACAAAGTGGCTGCCGTAGCTTCTGGCATAAAGCTCCCGCTCGCTGTCAATCTCAGAAGACAGTTCCTCAATGGTAAGCTCCAAAAGACGCTGCCCCGCGCTCCACCCGTACAGCGCATTATAGCTTTTAAACTGACAGATGTCCGTATATACGATGGCATACTTTTTGTCCCTGTCCGCTCCCAGCTTGAGAGACGCCCGGTATTTAAGATAATTCAGATTCCAGATATTGAAATCCGTGTCCTTATACATCAGATTTTGAAGCCGTCTGCTGTTTTCCAGCATGCGGTACAGCACAAAAATAGCTAAAACAGCGCCGACAAAAAGCACTATGATTATCACTATGCTGTGATCCCTGATAAAGCTTTCCACGCTCATCCGGGAATAAAAGTTATCCTGCAGCATATAGTCGTTTACCGTCTTATCCGTGATGTTCGGAAGTTCTTTATTTAAAATCCCCAAAAGGGGAGAGTCCGCGTCATCCTCAACCACCATGCGTATTTCATGGACATCGCTTAATACCGTATGAATCTCCAGCCTGCCAAAACCCAGCTGAGAACCCAGCAGATACTCCGCCATATAGCCGTCGCAAAGAGCTGCCGAAGCCCTGCCTGAACGCACCGCCTGTAAACACACTCTCTGATCCGCAAACTTCAAGAGCTCAACGCCCTCCGCGAAGGAAACCTCTCCTTCCTTAAAGACATTGTCGCTTGCAACGGCAAGGGTCTGCAGCTCTTCCGACCTGCTTCCCCGCTTCATAATTATGACATGGGGCACTCTCGCATAAACCTTCGTAAGGATACCGCCCGTCTGCCTGATATTTCCCGTTCCCTCGCCACAGTATCCTATAATATCGACGGTGCCGGCAGCAAGCTCCTTTTTTGCCTCCTCCATATCTTCCATCCATATATAGCGAAAAGTCAGTCCCGTATCTTTTGAGACCTCCTCCAGTATCTGCGGTACCAGACCTTTGTATTCTCCCTCCTCATTCCTATAGGAAAAGGGATAGTAGCCATCCAGACAGCCTACCGTCAGCATCTTTGTCTTCTCAATATAATCCTTCTCCTCACTGGTGAGCAGAATCGTATGATCCAGACGGCTGTCGTAATATTTCACCATCAGCTCGTTTTCCAGCTCAGGGCGGTTCATCTTGACATCCCCAATTCCCTGATTCAGTTCCCGAAGCAGTTCCTCATTTCCGGGATAAGTTATGTAATAAAAGGGCCTCGGCGCAAAACGGCCGATCACCCGCTGACCCTCCCGGATCTCTGTCAGGGAATGCACAAGCGCGTCAATCTCACCCAAAGAAAGCGCGCTCTGCAACGCGGCCGTATTTTCATACTCGATTATTTTCGGGTTCGCGACGCCATGTCCCGCCAGATATTCATAAAATTCCTGTTTTCTCACATAGGTGCTGACAATGCCATAGGTGATGTCTTTCATTGCCTCAAAATCTTCATAGGCAAGCGGGCTGCTCCCCGACACCGCGACCGCGCCAAAGGTATAGCCGTTTGCCAGATCTGCGTATCGGTAAATCTGCGCTCTTTCCTCGGAATACTGGGCGGAACCCACCAGATCCACTTTTCTGTCAGCCAGCATCTGCAAAGCTTCGTCCCAGCTGCCGCAAGGCACATACTCCACAGACCAGTTTACATAATCGCACAAATTCTCCAGATATTCCACATCCATACCGGAATAGCTTCCGTCATGCAGCGTCTCGTGATAGCCGTCCATAGGAAAGAAGCTGACTCGCACTGTACGCTTGTCGGCCCCGTGAACTACATCCGATCCTCCCGGCCCAAAGGAAAATATAAGCAGCAGCGCCGCCAGCGCTGCTGCCGCGGACCTTGCCCTTCCCTTGCGACTTCTTCCAAATCCCATCCCCATATTTCCTGCCTTTCTATCCTTGCAGATACCGTTTTAAGAATGCATCTATCTGCCCGTAATATTCTTCCGGGTCCTTGTCCTGTGCCTGGGCATGGCCCGCCCCCTCCACGATAAAGAGCTCCTTTTCGCCGGAAGCCGCCTCAAACAGTTCATAAGACATGCCCACGTCAATCATCCGATCCTGATCTCCATGAATAAACAGCGTAGGGATACGGCTCTTTGCCACTGCGGACAGCGGAGAGGCGTCTTTCAGATTATATCCGCCCCGAAGCCGCAGCATCAGACAGGCTGAATCCACAAAGGGCGCGGCCGGCAGATGAAACCACTCCGTTATTTTATCGCCAAACATCTCATAGGCTTCCGTGTAGGCGCTGTCGGAAACCACCGCCATGATCTGCCCGGAGACCTCCGGGGAACCCGCCATGATAAGCGCTGTGGCCGCTCCCATGGATTGTCCGTGGAGCACAATCTGCGCTTCCGGCGTCTGCATCAGGATATAGTCAATCCAGAGCTCACAGTCATAATGATCCGTCCAGCCCATACCGATGAAATCCCCCTCGCTCTCCCCCTGACAGCGCAGATCCGGCACAAGCACATGAAATCCCTGTTCAGAATACCAGTATGCAAACTGATACATTTCTTCCTTCCATCCGGTATACCCGTGCAGAAGAAGCACCCATTTGTCACTCTCCGAGACAGCGGGAAATTCCGCCGCGACCAGCGTATAGCCGTCCGCCGTCCTGGCGGCAATTTTTTTGCGGTCGACCGTCTCCAGCCATTTGGCCGTATCGGAGAGAAGCCTGCTCTGATTTTCCTGAATGTCCGACATCTGCACCTGTTCGGCATAGCACTTTCTCGTGATATCCTCAAAGGCGTTCAGCCGATCCATAAAAGAAGGAACCAGACAGGCGCTTACCAGAAAATAGACAAATACGGTGTACACCGCAAAAAGCGCTGTCAGGCATATCGCCGCAGCCCGTATTCTCTTTCCCTTTCGCATGCCGTCACTCCTTCCCAAATCAGGTTATACGGAGAATGCCGTATTTGAGCATTCTCCCGCGCGAAGCATGGCGCTTCTTAGCAGAGGGCCCCTGCCGATGCGTTTAGAGACGCTATGCTTCGCGCAGTTCCACAGGTATCATGCTATACGCCATGTCTCCGCTCTCCTGTGCGCAGACCGCGGTACAGTAACCGTCAATCTCCCCATATTCTCTCATGTAATAATACTTCGCGTCAAAGGAATGCCGCACTCTGGCCCTGCCGGACTCCTCGTCCATACGAATTACAAAATCCTTCAAAGACAGGGACATGCCCCTTCCGATCACCTTTAAAAAGCTCTCTTTCATGGTCCAGAGACGAAACATCCGTCCTGTTCTTTCCTCTTCGGTTTCGGCCTCATAAAGCCAGGCAAGCTCTTCCTCCGCAAAGAAGCGGTTCGCCACCTTAAGCCGTCCTTCCCTCACATGCTCAATATCATTGCCCACCGGCCTGTCTCCAATCGTGCAGATGGCATAATCCCCGGAATGGGACAGGGAAAAGCAGATCTCAGGATGATATTTTAAGGCGGGCTTCCCCCACTGACCGATATCATACTCCACGCTTCTTTCCTGCAGGCCGTAGACAGCCAGACCGTGATCCAGCAAAAGTCCCGCTCCCAGGCTTCTGTTTCTGTCCCGGTCGTTGCGCAGAATGGCAATTTTCTGCTGCCTGTAGGGAGAGAGCTGTTTCACTTTTTCTCGAAACAGCGTCTCATTTTCCAGACACCTGATATCCGCATAATAGGTATGGATCATCGCGTCTCCCTCTCCATCTTTCGGTAACAGCGGTCACAGATGGGATAGTCCGCGTTCCAGACAAGGGGTTTTCCGCAAATGCGGCACCGCTTTTCAAACTGCCCCTTATCGTCCTTTAACAGCTCTCCGATCTCGTGCTGGGCCCATTCCCTGTTGGCGGCCACCTCATCCTTGTCGATCACCCAATCCATTCTGGCTGAAAACTGGGTGTACAGATCCAGCTGTTTATAATAAGATTCCAGTCCCTCCAGTGAAAAATCCTTGGGCAGCATGGGACAGTTCTGCTGTTTTTCGGGATTTTCACAGTAACGCAGCCAAAGCCTTAACACCTCTCTGTCCTTCACATCAAAAGGACAGGTAATCAGGGAAAGCACAAGTCTCCTGTCGTCCATACACGAAATCTTCCTTCTGTAATCCCGCAGATACCGGTACTTATCCACACTCTCCTTCATGGAAATCTTATCGTACATGGGCGGATTTCCCGTCTTTTCCCATGCTTCTATGATTTCGTCCAGCTCTAAGTCAATATCAAGCAGAATCTCCGGGAATCCGACCCTTGCGCGCCTGATCGGGTAGAAGGGTTCCGAAAGTTTCTTTCCCACATACTCCATATCCAGCGCCGACTGCACGTAGCCGGTATCATAAAACCCGTATCTGCCGGCCCGGCCGGCAATCTGCCTGATCTCCTCCGCCAGAAGCCGCCGCTTTCCCACGCCGTCAAACTTGGTCGTATTCATGAAAACCACCCTGCGGATCGGCAGGTTGATCCCCATGCCGATGGCGTCCGTGGCCACCACCACCTTACTTACCCCTTCCGTAAACAGACGTACCTGCTCCTGCCTGGTCTGGGGCGGAAGGTTGCCGTAAATCACGCTGGCCCTGATTCCCCGGCTCTCCAGCGCAGCCGCAATGGCCAGCACATTTTTCTTGGAAAAGGCGATCAGCGCGTCTCCCGGCTCCACATCCTTTGACATGTCGTAGCGTTCCGGGACAAAGACCAGTCTGGTATTGCGTTCGTGGCTGACAATCTCTATCTCGTCCCCGCATCGCTTAAGCATTTTTACCAGAAGATCTCTGGCCGTGCCGGAACAGCACACGTGAACCTCTTTTGCGCGGATGCCCAGAATCGCTCTTGTCCAGAAGCTTCCCCGGTTCTCATCCGCCACCATCTGCGCCTCGTCAATCACGGCGATGTCGTAGGTCTCCCTGATATCCAGTATCTCCACCGTAGACGCCTGCACAAAGCTGTTTTTCGTAAGTATGATCTCCTCGCCGGTGATCATATCACAGGGAATCCCATCCGCCATCATACGGTCGTAAACCTCCAGCGCCAGAAGACGCAGAGGCCCCAGATAAATGCCGTGATACGCCTGTTTCAACCGTTGCAGCGCCTCATAGGTTTTGCCGCTGTTGGTGGGCCCCACATGGAGAATAAACTGCCGCTTCATGGCCCTTGCCTCCGGATACTGTTTCTCCGGCTCCGCCTCCATCAGCTCCTCAATCCGCTGACCCACCAGATACTGCATGTATTCGTCTTTGTAAATTTCGTAAAGCGATTTTGTCCGAAGGAGCGTCGCCGTCTTTTCCATTCCGGCAATATCCTCGGGCACCGCCGTCGCCGCCATCTTTTTCAGGAAATTTGCATCCAGTCTTGCCAGCATCCGCACCACATGGCGATACTTCTTGAGCCATTTTACATCCCGCAGCACCACCGTATAGCCGATCTGCGCCACCTTTTTATGAAGCTCCTTCATATCCGCAAGCACCTGATGGTTTTCCTGCTTTTTCTTGCGGGCTATACGCCGTTCCAGCTGGGACAGCTGCTTTTCCGTGCTTTTTGTGAATCTGCGCTTTTCCTCCGGCGTAAACGAAAAAAAGGCTTTCTCGTATACTGCCCACAGCTTATTGGGAATATCTCCCGTTATCTTTTCATCCTGCATCTTTGTACCTGTTTTTCCGTTTGTTATGCGTAAAACTATCCTGCTGAGAATGCCCTTTTTGGCATTCTCCTGCTTCCTACACTAATATACCACATTTACGAGCCGTTACGCAAACCTTTCACCTTGTTAATATCTTCCCCTCCGTCTGCGTCATTCCTTGATTTTATCCCCGTATTGATCTACAATGGAAGCATATAAAATTATTGTAGGAAAAGAGGAATATTCCTGTGAAAAATATTATTCTGGTTGTAGACGACGACAAGACCAATCTGTCGCTTGCCCAGCGGATTCTCGGGCCGCAATACCGTATCGCCGCCTGTAACTCGGGATCGGCGGCCCTGACCTATCTGGAAACCCACCGTCCCGATCTGATCCTTCTGGATATCAACATGCCGGAAATGAACGGTTTTGAGGTTATGGGAAAAATCCGTTCCAACATACAGACCGAATCAATTCCCGTGATCTTCCTGACGGCGGACAATCTGGCGGAAACGGAAATCAAGTGCTTCCAGCTTGGCGCCATGGATTTTGTGGTTAAGCCCTTCGTGCCCGATATCCTGTTAAGCCGCGTCAGCAAAACCATCGAGCTGGATCAGTACCGCCACAATCTGGAAACCATGGTAAATATCCAAGCGGAAAAAATCACAGAGGATGCCCTGCGTCTTGGCCGGATTCAGGATTCCGTCATCATCGGCATGGCCAATCTGATCGAAAGCCGCGACGGCAGTACCGGCAAACACGTAAAAAACACACAGACTTACGTGGGTATGATTGCAAACGAGCTCTTATCCCGCGGCTATTTTACGGACGAGCTTACCCCCTCCTATATCGAAGATCTGTGCAAGGCGGCCCCGCTTCACGACGTGGGTAAAATCAAAATTCCCGACGCCATATTACAGAAGCCCGGAAAACTGACTTCGGAAGAATTTGAGACCATGAAACTGCATACCACCCACAGCCGGAAAATCATACAGACTATCATCGGCGATCTGGAAGATGAACACTATGTGCGTCTGGTAGAGGATATCGCCCTTTATCACCATGAACGCTGGGATGGGACGGGCTATCCGTCCGGCCTTACGGAGGATAATATTCCTCTCTCCGCGCGGATTATGGCTGTGGCGGACGTATTTGACGCCCTCTATGAGGAGCGCTGCTACAAACCTCCCGTGCGGCCGGTGGAACGGATCATGCAGATCATGTCGGAGGGACGCGGCACACAGTTTGACCCTGTCATTATTGATGTATTTATGGATATGCTGCCGCAGCTCAAGGAGGTTTTGGAATGAACGAAAAAACAGAAAAAAGGCTGGAGCGGATTGTGCTTGTTATCCTGAGTTTTTATACGTCCGCTTCGTTGCTCACAGGACTCCTTTCCGGCTGGAGCATCCTCATCCTGGAAATGCTTTTTCTGCCCCCGGTTCTTTGCTGGTTCATCCATGCCAGAGAATACTGGGACCACCCCCGCCGGGCAACCTTCATCTGCGCCATGTGCTGGGCGGAATTTATGCTTTTCGCCCTGTTTACCAATAGTTTTTCTTCCATGCTTGTCACCCTGGCGGGCGTCATTGTTCTGCTGAGTATATTTAACAGGAAACAGCTTCTCTATCCGGGGTTTATCATCCCAATTTTTCTTTTTTTATATCACGGCCTTATCGCAAAAACCATCGCCGTCACCGGCCCCCGCAGCGCCCTCAGGCTCTGCGTCCAGTTTATCTCCATTTATACGGTTTGTGCCGTCATCCTGATTATCCAGAAAAACAGGCAGACCGCCAGTGAGCTTTTGGTGGAGAATATTCGGGAGCTGGAGCTTGCCAAGCGCAGCAAGGACGATTTTCTTGTCAATGTCTCCCACGAGATCCGTACTCCCATCAACGCGGTATGCGGCATGAGCGAAGCGATTTTACAGGAGGATCTTCCGCCGGAGGTACGCCGGGATATCGTGGATATTCAAACTGCCGGGCGAAATCTGCTGGCAACGGTCAGCAACATTCTGGACTTTTCAGAGCTTGAAACGGGAAGGATGGAGCTTGCGGAGGAAAGTTACAATATTACCTCCACCATCACCGACATCATCAATATGGCGCTGACCATGGATAACGGCAGGCATCTGGAGCTGATTGTGGACTGCGACGCCGATCTGCCCAGCAATCTGTCCGGCGACGAACAGAAATTCCGGCGCATTGTCATGAACCTTCTTGGCAACGCTATCAAATTTACCAAGGAGGGCGGCGTGATTTTACGGATCACAAGCCGTAAGGAAGCGTACGGCATCAACCTACAGGTCAGCGTACGGGATTCCGGCATCGGCATCGAGCGGGAAGATATGGAGAAAATCTTTACCAGCTTCAGTCAGGTCAATTCCAAAAGAAACCGCGAGGAAGGCGGCGTGGGGCTGGGGCTTGCCATCACACAGGCTCTGATCCGGCGCATGGGCGGCTTCATGAACGTAAACAGCATTCCGGGCATCGGCAGCGAGTTTCAGTTCACCATTCCCCAGAAGGTTCTGGATGAGACCCCCATCGTCTCCATCAGGGACAAAAACAGTCTCTTTGCCGCCTGCTACATTAATCTTGACAAATATGACTACACCGTAGTGCGGGAAGGCTATGAAAACTGCATCCAGCACATTGTCAGCAAGCTTGGCTTCCCTTTCCGCGCCTGCCGGAATCTTCCCGAGCTGAAACGCCGCATGGAGCGCGAGGCTTACACCCACATCTTCATCGGCTGGGAGGAATACGCCGAAGACCGCAGCTTTTTCGACAGACTTTCTGACAAACTGACTGTGGCGCTTTTGCTGGATTATGATCAGGAAATGACGATACCGGGCAATATGCTGCGCATTTATAAGCCGTTTACCGTCCTGTCTATCGCCGCCGTCTTTAACGGGCAGAAAATCCTTAACAGCGAAGACAGGCAAACAAGTTTACATAATAAATTTACAGCGCCACAGGCAAGCGTGCTGATCGTGGACGACAACGCCATGAACCTTAAAGTCATGGCAAGACTGCTGCTGCCCTACCGCCTGAAAGTCACCCTGGCAGGCAGCGGCCCGGAAGCTCTGGAAAAATTAAATACGCCAAAATTTGACTGCGTTTTTCTGGATCATATGATGCCGGATATGGACGGCGTGGAAACGCTGCATAAGCTGCGCCAGAAGCCGGGGCTGTATTACCAGTCTCTCCCCGTTATTGCCTTCACCGCCAACGCCATCGGCGGCGCAAGGGAAATGTTTATGGCGGAAGGCTTCAACGACTTTATCGCCAAGCCCATTGAGTTAAGCGTTCTGGAACGGATTCTGCGCCGCTATATTCCGCCCCAGATGCAGATTCCCACAGAAGAATCGGAAACTCCGGGAACACAGACGGCAAAATACGGCGCCCGGAATATGACCGCGCAAAATAAAACGGTGTCGCAGGCATCCTCACAGTCATCCTCTTATCCGGCCGCTGCATATGCGTCCGCCGACTTATCCCCCGGCACGGAAATTGTAAAGGAACGGGACGTAACAGACAAAGCCCGGCTTCGTCTTGCAAGAGCCGGCCTCAGTCTGGAACAGGCCCTTGCCTACTGCGGAGATGAGGAGGGCTTTCGGGAAATCGTCGCCATCTTTCATGCGGAAGGGAAAAAGCGAAGAGAAAATCTCGCACGCTATTATAAAGAACAGGATTGGAAAAACTATGTGATCTGCGTTCATGCCCTGAAAGGCAATGCCAAAGGCGTGGGGGCAGACGGTCTCTCCGAGATGGCCAGAGAACTGGAAATGGCCGGTAAGGAGAACCGGATCGACTACATTACAGAACATCACCAGGAAATGATGGAAAATCACGACAGGCTTCTGGCCGCCCTCGACGGCAACCTCTTTGTCTACCCGGACGGGATGCCGGCCGATTCGGCGGAAAAACCGGCCGCTTCCGATCCGGCCAAAAATAATACCAAAACAGACGGGAAAAATGTGTCTGCCTCGGACACGGAATCGGAAGCCGCCCTGTCTGCGCTGCTTGCGCAGATTGAAGAAAAGCTCTCCGCCTTTGAAAGCGAAGGGCTGGAGGAGCTGTTTGATCAGCTTGCCCTGTCCCGTCACAACGGTATCTTACTGGAATCTCTGGCGGACGAACTGCGCAGCCTGACTGACGACTTTGATTTTCTCGGTGCATCCGAGGTTTTGGAAAGGATGGACAAATAACGTATGCGAAAGAATGTACAACGCTTTTTTCAAACTCTGCTGCCCGGACAGCTGGATTTTAAAGAACGGATCAACCGGATGGTTATGCTTCTGGTCTTTGTCTCCTCTGTAATCGGCATCGTTCTTGTCCTGCTTGGCGCCGATAAGAAAGTTTTATGTGCGCTGCTGCCCATATGCGCCATTTCCGGCCTCTCCATCAGGATCACCCTTGTGAAAGGCCAAAGCAGAGCAGCCGCCTGGCTCCTTGCCATCGGCACCAATGTATTTTTCTTTCCCCTGCTCTTTATTACCAGCGGCGGCACCCAGAGCGGTATGCCCGTCTGGTTTGTGCTGGGATTGGTTTATATTTTCCTGCTATTCGAGGGACGTTCCTTTGCGATAGCCATAACCCTGTCCGTCCTCTCCTTTTTCGGAACCTATCTGCTGACCTACTATTGTCCCAGGCTTGTACCCGCTTCCACCCGGTTCTACAGCTTTTCGGATTCCTTTATCGCACTGCTCTGCGTAAGCTGCTTTATCGGCATTGTCCTGAAAATTCAGGCCAGAACCTATGAACAGGAGAAAAAAATCGCAGAACAGCAAAGACGGGAGATTGAGATCATCGCCCGTTCCAAGGACACCTTTTTTGCCAATATGAGCCATGAGATCCGCACGCCCATCAACACCATTATCGGCTTAAACGAGATGATCCTGCGGGAGGATATCTCTGATGAAATTGCGGAAAATGCAATTAATATTCAGAACGCCAGCAAAATGCTGCTCACCACCATCAACGATATTCTCGACCTTTCCAAACTGGAATCGGGCAAAATGGATATCGTACCGATCCAGTATGAAATCAGCTCCATGTTCAGCGATCTTGTCAATCTCATCTGGATTCGGGCCCACCAGAAAAATCTGGAATTTAAAGTGGATATTGACCCTGAAATTCCCTCCATGCTCTACGGCGACGAGGTACGGATCAAGCAGGTGGTTACAAATATGTTGACCAACGCAGTCAAATATACAACGTCCGGCTCCGTTACGCTAAGCGCCAAGGGGGAGCGGATTGCGGCGGATCAGATTCTGCTTCGCATTTCCGTGGAGGACACGGGCATGGGCATCCGCAAGGAAAGCCTGGACGACCTCTTCCGCTCCTTCAAGCGGGTGGATGAATCTGACAACCGAAATATCGAGGGAACCGGCCTTGGCCTGACCATATCCAAGCAGCTGGCGGAAATGATGGGCGGCCGGATCACCGTAGACAGCGTCTATCACAAAGGCTCTGTCTTTACCATAGAAGTGCAGCAGCGCATTGTCAATGCCCGCCCCATCGGCGTCATTAACTTTGCTTCCAGGAAACAGTTAAACCGGCGCTCCCTCTATCAGCAGAGCTTTATCGCCCCGGACGCCCGCATTCTGGTTGTGGACGACAATTCCATGAATCTTATGGTGGTGGTAAAACTCCTGCGGGATACCCGCGTGAAGGTCGATACTGCGGAAAGCGGCAGGGAAGCCTTGAAGAAGACGGCCCAGACCGCCTATCATGTGATTCTGATGGATCATATGATGCCGGATATGGACGGGGAAGCCACGCTTCGAGCCATCCGCAGCCAGACAAGAGGCTTTTGTCAGAAGACCCCTGTCATCGCCCTGACCGCCAACGTCATGACAGACGCGGAGCAGGTTTATCATAACATGGGCTTCGACGGCTATCTGGCAAAGCCCATCAGCGTGCCTCTTCTGGAGGCCGGACTGTTAAAATATCTGCCGGACGACCTGATCGAATGTATCGCGCAGCCGGAAGACGCCGACGCGGACGACGGAGCAGGGATTAACCAGATAACCAGCGCCCGCAAGCGGAAAATCACCATCACGGCGGACTGTATCTGCGACCTGCCAAAGGATCTTCTGGAGCGTTTTCATATCCGCCTGATGTACTGCTACGTTCATACCAATGAAGGGCGCTTTTGCGATCTTTTTGAGATTTCCTCCGACAGCCTGCTCTCCTATTTGCAGACGGAGGGCAGCCACTCCCACTCCTCCACGGCTGATCCTTCCGAATATGAGTATTTCTTTGCTCAGACGCTGGCGGAGGCGGAGCATGTGATCCATATCACCGCCACGGCGGATCTGAGCGGCGCCTATCCAAACGCTACACAGGCGGCCAAAACCTTCGACAACGTTACTGTGGTGGATTCCTGCCACATCAGCAGCGGTCACGGCCTTATGGTGCTCTGCGCCGCCATGCTTGCGGAGGAAGGGAAAAGTCCCGTGGAAATCTGTCAGGCGCTGGGAGAATACCGGGAGCGCATTTTCTCAAGCTTTCTGGTGTCCGGCACAGCCACCCTTCACCGCAACGGCAAAGTAAGCGGCGGCGTAAACAGGCTCTGCACCCTGTTAGACCTCCATCCCATTCTTTCCATGTCCAAAAACAGGCTGAAGCTGTGGCGGATCGAGTCGGGAAACATGCACCGGGCTGTCAGGCAATATATAAAAATGCTGTTTAAACACAGCCGTCAGATTGATACCCGCGTCCTCTTTATCACCTACGCCGGCTGCACCGTAAAGCAGATTGACGAAATCGCCCGGATCGTGGAAAAATACATTCACTTTGACAAGGTGATTCTGCAAAAGGCCTCCGCCACCGTTTCCAGCAACTGCGGCATCGGCACTTTCGGACTGATGTTTGTGAGAAAGGAAAAGCAGGAGCCGTAACGGCTCCTGCCCGCTGTTTATGCTTCCTGTTTATATCACTGTTCTATCCCATTTGCGGCAAAGCACACAGTCACTGTAAACAGGTCTGCGTCCGTCTCCACCGTAAGCTTACCGCCGCAGGCCTCCGCAAAGCTCTTCGCAATGGAAAGCCCCAGGCCGCTTCCGCCGTCCGTGCGGCTGTCGTCTCCCCGCACAAAACGCTCCGTAAAGTCTTTGCCGTCCGCAAGCTCCGCGCCGGAAGTATTTTTGATGCGCACTACCGCCTGCCCGTCCTCTTCTGTAAGCGTAAGGAACACCCTTGAACCCGCCAGCGAATAGCGCAGCGCGTTTTGCAGCAGGTTCTGGAACACCCGGTAGAGCCTTTGCCCGTCCGCCAACACCGACACAGGCGTTTCCGGAATCGCCGTCCGCAGCGTAAGCCCGCTTTCTTCGATTCTATCGCTCATATCCGCCATGGTCTGTCTGAGAAGCTTTCCCATATCCAGCGTTTCCATGTTGATCGGAAGCTGCCCCGAGGTGGCCTTACTGATCTCAAACACATCCTGTACGATACCCCGCAGCCGTTCCGCCTTTTCCCCCAGAATCTGAACATACTCCCTGACATGCGAAGGCAGTTCCTCTTCCTGACGCAAAAGCTCCACATAGCTGACAATGGAGGTAAGAGGCGTCTTGATATCATGGGATACGTTTGTTACCAGATCCACCTTCATGCGCTCGCTCTTCATGCGCTCTGCAAGCGCTCTCTCCATGCCCTTCTGTATCTGATTCAGGTTATCGGCCGCCTCCCGTAAATCCGTATCTTCACTCAAAACAAGTTCTTCCGTCAGATTGCCTTCCCGCACCGCAAGGATCTGGTCCGTCAACGCGCCGATATCTCTGGCCAGCCGATGGTTCTTCTTTAAGCCAAAGGCGGTCAGCAGCGTAAAAACAAACAATGCGGCAAAAATCACACAGGCAGTCAGCATGTAGGCCCACCGCATGGAAAAGGGATATCCCAGATCCGCCGCCACGGCTTCATATACGTCGTCATAAGCATAGTTGTAGCCATATCCGCCTGTAAGCCAGTTAATCATCTCTCCCTGGAACAGCCAGAGTGCGCAAATGGCTCCCGCAAACAGAAGCAGGAGGGTAATCTCCGCAATCAGCGTCATCCGCTGTCTTTTCACCAGCCGTTTCTGGATCGGATATTTAAAGTCTTTTACCTTGAGGAGACTAAAAACCGGGGTTTTCTGTTTTTTCCCATTCAGCCGCCAGTCCAGGACAACCAGATATATGAGCCAGAACCATAGAGCCAGATACCCGCCGGCCGCTGTCAGTCTCGCTGTCTCGTAAATATAATCGCTCCATTGGTAATAGGAGAATCCGTTTCTGATCCACCAGCCAAGCTGCCCCAGCACGCCCCAGCTGATTCCCGTTAAAAGAACCGTCAGGATAAGCAGCAGGAAAAGCTTGATCTCCAGACAGATTTTCCCCAGAAAGCCCGCAATCCCTTCCACCGCCTGTCTCCTGCTTTTCCGCATCAGAAGGGCTGCCGCCAGAAGCAGCAATGCGGTTGACATAAAAATTTTAATTCGTTCCGCAACACTGTACAAATAAAGTATGTTCTGCTGCATATGGTACTGCCTGCCGCCATACTGGGTGGCATAGCTGCTTCCGTCTTCCCTCACCATATAGAGTTTCGGGTTTTTGGCCGCCGCCAGAAAAATCACAGCATCCTTCGTTGACTCCCCTACCGTATAATTCGGGTAGCCGGGCACCCGCCAACGGCTGTTTTGACTGTACATGCCGTCGCCGTACACTTCGTCGTACACATCCTCCTGCAGGCCGTCTTTGGTAATCTCCACCCTGCCGTCTCCGGCCCTGTTAAACCAGAGGACAAAATTATACTCGTTTTTGTCCAGAGCTTCCTGGAAATCCGTATCAGCCCATTCCTCCCCCGCCTTTTCCGCAAAGCCGTCGATATTGGAATAGAGCAGCTTATTCTGATAAACGACGGCATAACGAAGGTTTTTGTTCTGCGCCATATCCTCCATATAGCGGTCGCGGCTCTCCTGATCTGCGTAATCATATCCATAATAGTACCCGCTGTAATAACCGTCATAATCCCGATCGACAATATAGCCTTCCTCACCTGCATAGCCATATCCCATGTCGGCCATCATTTCTTCATAGTAGGCCTGCTGCTCATCCAGATAAGCCTGATAGTCATCCCAGTTGCCGCCAAACGCCTCCGCCTCTTCCACAAAATTCTCCTCTGCAGCGGTCTGCTCCTGCAGGACGTTTTCCTGTGTCGCTGAATACGCCTGCCCGCCGGTGGCAATCCCCAGCAGATCGGAAAGTTTCTCGCTGATCAGATACCGAAACTCCTCGCTCTCCTGATAATCCGGCTTTTCCTCAAAAATCCCCATGCCGAAAACCAACGCCATGCTTACGGCGGGAACCAGATTTGTGACCAATATGGTCAACCCTGTGGCAAACGCCATAAAACTGCATATCATCTTACTTTTTTTCCATCTTGTATCCAATGCCCCACACCACCTTTATATATTCCGGCTCTTTCGGATTGAGTTCGATTTTCTCACGGATATGACGGATGTGCACCATCACCGTATTCTCCGGTGAAAAGGAGGGTTCCTCCCAGACCCGCTCATAAATTTCCTCGGCCGGGAAAATCCGGCCTCTGTTCTTCATGAGAAGCTCCATGATTTTGGTCTCTGTGGCGGTCAGCCTGACCGGCTCCCCGTCCGCGTAAAGAGTACGCTCTTTCAGACGATAGCAGAGTCTGCCGTTTACGATCTCGTCTTTCGGATTTTCCCCATGGATGCCCCCAAGCAGCGTATATCTGCGAAGCTGGCTTTTCACCCGGGCCGCCAGCTCCTGGGGATTGAAGGGTTTGGCCACATAGTCGTCCGCCCCCATGGAAAGCCCCAGAATCTTGTCCGTATCCTCCGTCTTTGCGCTCAGCACGATGATGGGCAGATTCTTCCGCTCTCTGATCTTCATCATGGCGGAAAGGCCATCCAGCTTCGGCATCATTACATCCATAATGATAAGCTGCACCTCGTTTTCCGCAAGAACCCGCAGCGCCTCCATGCCATCATAAGCTTTCAGCGTCCGATATCCCTCCTTTTCCAAAAGAAGCGCTATCGCCCGCACAATCTCCCTGTCGTCGTCCACCACAAGCACACATGCATCCATCCGTAAATTCTCCCTTCTCCTTAAGCCTGAACCCATCATAAAAATAAGTCCTTATAAAAAAGTCGTGGGATTTCTTATAAAAATCTTAAATTACACCCTATTCATCCGCCGATATCCCAAAATTCTCCCGCATATCCTCCTTGGCCGCGCGTACCTCCTCGTAAAACTCCGTAGCGGGAACACGAACCGCGCCCGCGCCCATAATGATAATCTGCTCAAGGCCGTCGGAGGTGGCAACCCGCACCAGATGGTTTTTCCGGCTCATCTCATGGGTCACCTTCTCTATATACTGGTCCGCCGTCTCCGCCTCTTTCGTATAGACCACGTCGATATTGTGGTAACGCTCCACGCTGCCCGGATTTCCCTTCACACGGTAAGCGTCGAATACAAGGATCAGATGCATTTTCCGATAGCCCTGAAAATCACAGAGAATATCCATCAGTCTGGCTCTGGCTGCGTTTAAATCTAATTTTGCCAGCTCGCTTAATTCCTTCCATGCAAAAATAATATTGTAGCCGTCTACAAGCAGATATTCTTCCTTTCCGGCGGCAGACCCGCGGTATTCAACCGCCGCCTGCGCCCTTTCCTCCCTGCGTATGGTTCTGGCCCAGCCCTGCTTTTTGGGCTCCTTCGACCCGAAAGTGCGCCTGAATATCTCCTCGACTTCATCTTGACCTATATAGTCAATCGTCGGCTTTGCCGACCCGGAGCGTCTGGCAAAGCGGGCCGCAAAGCCATCCGCCGTATCTCCCTGTTCCAATTCGTCCAGTCCGTGTCGACCATTTTGGTTAATTTCATCATCCATACCATGGACAGAGCCGTCAGAAAGCCGATATCCGGGCTTTAATACAGCCTCCAGATGCATATACTCCTCCACCTGATCCCACTCTACAACAAATCCCGCGCCATGGGCACAGAATACCGATCCGCAGGGATTCTCCGTATCCCGCTCCGCCTCATAACCAATTTCGTCGATTACTTCCTTTGCATTATGACAGGGCGCATAGCCTTTTAACTGTGTGAACACTCTTCCCCGTCCGCCGGTATAGGAAAGCAGCTTTGTGGGATAACCTCCAAACTCTGACACCGGCACGCTGCCTGACAGCGCCGCATACTCGCCCACAGTCTCTGGCGACCCAAACTGCCCCGCCATAGCCTGCAAATCTGTCATGGCACGGCCCACAAAGGTCACAGGCAGTTCCATGCGAAAGGAATACACCGGCTCTAACAGCACGCTTCTTGCCCGGCACAGTCCCTGCCGCAGCGCCCGGTAAGTCGCCTGTCTGAAATCGCCGCCCTCCGTATGCTTCACATGGGATTTTCCCGCCGCCAGCGTAATCTGCATGTCCGTAATGGGCGATCCCGTAAGAACGCCGAGATGGGTTTTTTCCTCCAGATGGGTCAGGATCAGCCGTTGCCAGTTCCGATCCAGCTTATCCTCGCTCAGACCGCTGCGAAAAGTAAGGCCGCTGCCCCGCTCGCCCGGCTCCAGAATCAGATGCACCTCCGCATAATGCCTGAGGGGCTCAAAATGTCCAACCCCTTCCGATACATCCGCAATGGTTTCCTTATAGAGCACGCTGCCCTCGTCAAAGCGCACCTCCACGCCGAACCGCTGGCAGATCAGATTCTCCAGAATCCCAATCTGCACCTCTCCCATAAGCCTGACATGAATTTCCCCGCTCTGCGCCTGCCTGACTACGTGAAGCTGAGGTTCTTCCTCCTCAAGTTTACATAACTTCATATACATATCATGCACATCGCATCCGTCCGGCAAATTGACTCGATAAGTCATAACCGGCTCCAGCACCGGTATAACCGTTTGCCGCTCTACCCCGAGTCCCTGACCGCAAAATGTGTGTTCCGGACCAAGAAGCGCGCAGATGCTTCCGGCCTGTACCTCCTGTATCGCTTCATATTTTTCCCCGGAATATTGACGAATCTGGTCAACCTTCTCCTCTGCTTCCGCCAGCATCTGTTTCACCTTAAGGCATCCGCCCGTCACCCTGACATGCGTCAGCCGATTTCCCTGCGGATCCCTGGTAATCTTAAAGACTCTCGCGCCAAAGCTTTCTCCAAATTTGGGCGCAGGTCCATAGAGAAAAAGAGCGTCAAGCAGCGTCTCTACGCCCTCTCCCTTTAAAGCCGATCCGAAAAAGCAGGGAAAAAGGCTGCGCCTTTGCACAAGATCCGCTATTTCCTCCGGGCTAAACGGCGCTCCTGCTCCTTCGATAGCATCTGCTCCTTCGATAGCATCTGCTCCTTCGGACGCGCCTGTTTCCTCCCACTTTACATATTTGTCCAGAAGCGTCTCATCGCATAACGCCACATCCTCAAAAAATGTCTTTTCCTTTCTGTTTTGGGAAAAGCAGACGCACCGCCCGTCCAGCTCCTTTTGCACGCCGGCAAGCAGTTTTTCCCCATCCGTTTCCGGCTGATCCATCTTATTGAAGAAAATAAAAACCGGCACCTGATAACGTTTCAGCAGCCGCCACAGCGTCAGGGTATGGCTCTGCACGCCGTCCGCGCCGCTGACGATGAGCACCGCGCAGTCCAGAACCTGCAGCGTCCGTTCCATTTCCGCAGAAAAATCCACATGCCCGGGAGTGTCCAGAAGCGTAACCTCCATATTCTTCCATGAAAAACGCGCCTGCTTGGAAAAAATGGTAATCCCCCTGTCCCTTTCCTGCCTGTCCGTATCCAAAAAGGTATCTCTGTGATCCACCCGTCCCGGATTTCTGATTTCTCCGGCCTCATAGAGAATCTGCTCCGCCAATGTGGTTTTTCCCGCATCTACATGGGCCAGCAGGCCAATCACCAGTTTTTTGTCTTTCATACGATTCCTCCTGAATACAGACCGTCTTACGTACAGGCACCCATCTGTCCATGTCCGCTTCCGTCTCTGCCTATACGCGAAAAGGTGTCCCGCCGCCTGACGGGACACCTGATTTCTTTCCGTTTATGTACTGAATTAAGCCTGACTCAAAACCTCCGCCAGCCTGTCAATGCCAGACTGTACTTTGGCCATGGACGCCAGTATATTTTCAACGCCTGTCACCTGTTCCTCCGTGGATGCGCTGATCTCTGTCGCACCCTGTTCGGAAACCCTGGATACTGTCTCTACCTGCTGCATGGCAGCCTGCAATCTTTCCTTGCTCCCCACAATACCGGCAAGTCCGTCCTTTAAGCGGTCCGTCTCCGCAATCACCTGCTCGGAAGATTTCAGCATGGCGTCAAAAATCTTCACTGTATCATCCAGCTTTTCATTGGATTCATTTACAATCACGGTATTGCGGTCGATCACCTTATTGGTGTCGCCGATGGTGGCAATAATATCTTTCAAAATCGCATCAATCTTCTGCGTCGCCGTAGCGGACTCTCCCGACAAAGCGTTAATCTCATCTGCAACTACGGCAAAGCCCTTGCCCGCCTCTCCTGCTCTGGCCGCCTCAATGGCCGCGTTCAGAGCCAGCAGATTTGTCTGCTTCGCAATCTGGCTGATACTGTCTATGATTTCGCCGATGGAGCTTGACTTCTGCGCAAGCGCAGTCATGCCCTCGGACGCAACCCGCGTAGCCTCGATATTTTCGCTGAATTTTTTGGAAAGCTCGCTGATGGATGCGATTCCCTCGTTGTTTTTCTCTTCCAGAAGTTTTACGTTCTCCACCGTCTGCAAAACTCTTGACTCGGAATCGCCGATCCTGCCGTCCAGATCATTGAATATCTCAATGCTGCCCTCCACCTGCTCGATCTGCTGCTCCACACTGGAGGAAATCTCCTGCGTAGAGGCGGCAATCTCCGAAGAGCTCTGCTCAAAATTATGTAAGGAATCGTAGATGGACTGAGAAGATTCCTGCAATCCCTCAAAAGCGCCGCGCACATTGCCAAGAAGCGTCTCCACTTCCACTTCCTTCTGCTCCACCATGGAAAAGAGGGATCTGGTTCTTAACACAATAAACACCGATACCGCCACCGCCAGAGCATATACCATAAGAATGAAAACCCAGATGGCCGGCGAATACATGCACAGGAATGCGTCTTTAAACAAAACCAGCGCAATCGCGTTTGCAACAACGGTCACAGCCGCGCACACCTTAACCACCGACAGATCATAGTAGGCAACCGAAAGAAACAGTACCAGGAAATATGCCTCCACCATCGCGCCGAAAACGCCGGGATTTCCTAATACCAGTACCACCGCGCCGATAAGCGGCAGCAATGAAACATACAAATATTTTGCCTTTGCCCCCAGAGGCTTTTCCAGCGCTTTGACACAAAGACTTCCTACCGTAATAAGAACTGCCACAATATCCCGAATGCTTCCTCCGTTAAATATAAGCACATAGAGAAAAGCAACAATGGGAATTGCCAGAAGAAACAGGAAAAAGACTAAATTCATCCGCTTCTCCTCGTCTTTTAATATTTGTAATTCCATTCCCGTCCCCCTCCTTTGTTTGTGTACCGCATGTATATCTGTTTATAGTACTAATGATACAGTAAGACTTATAAAATGTCAATCCAGCCTGGCATTTACGCCTCCTGAATTTCTCCTTCCGTGAGGCTTACAAATTCCGCATAATGCCCCGGCTTAAACATCTTTTTATAAAGCCCGTCCAGGGCCTCTTTCGACGCCCCGCATCCCGCCTCTTTAATGGGTCTGTACAGGACGCTGTAATCCACGCCGAACAGAACGGACCGCAGCTTTGTCATCTCACAGCCGCAGGAACGGTAAAACGCGATCCGTCTTTCCCTGATACGCCGCTGGGTTTCATTTTCCGCCGCCAAAACCCGCTCAGACTCGATGTACAGGCCCTCTATCCCGGGCAGTCCCTCCTTGAAATATGACAGGAAAAGAGGAAACGCCAAATGTCCCAGTCCCTGCCCCCTTCTGTCTTTTAAGATGGCAAAGTAATCAAGAAGCGCGCACCCTGTCTCCTCACACAGAACGAAAACGGCATACCCCGCAAGTCCCGCCTTCTCATGGAGTCCCAGACAAAAACCGTAGCCCTTTTCCATGCTCCTGAGAATATGACTGAGCGGCTTCAATTCATTGGGGGGAAAATCCTGTTTCATATATGTGTTGTAAATTTCTGCAATCTCACGCTCTGTCAATACTTTTACGGTGTAAGACATCTCTTTCCTGTTTCCCTCCGATTTTAGGTTGACATAACACAATGTTCCGGTTTTTTGGTTTACATAATTTAGTTATTCTGCGGGTATCCCTGCACATAGACAAAGTTCTCATTGTTGCGTTCCATGCGATAGTCCAAATCGAGCACGGCGGACACAAAATCCTGTCCCCCCGGCTCCACGGCCCTAACGGTAAGGCCAAGGGCCCGCTCCACATCCTGAACGGTAACGTCGTCCAGAAAGACCTGTTCCCCGCTCCTTAACATATTGGAGGGAATCAAAAGGGTCCCGCCAGACTCCTCGCCGGCGGCCTGCCGCTCCTTCATCTGTGCGATCAGATCCTGTCCCGTAACCAGTCCTGACACCGTGATCGTATCCCCGAAGAAGTCGTTGCGGATGGCATGTACATGAATCGTCAGGCCGGGGCAAAGACGGGTCATTGTTTCGGAAGCCTCCCGTATCACACCATAAGCCAGCTTTCCCGTTGCAATGGAGAGCGTTCTTTTTATGCCTTTCCATTTATTCTGATAATCCGGCTCTTCCCGCAGTTTCCCCACTGCCTCCGAAAACTCTTCCCGAAAAAGCCGCATCATGCCCACGCCGTTTTCCAGCTGAATATAACCGTCGTACCGCTCCTCCTCGGGAAAATCCCGGCCTGCCAGAAGATAAAGCTCATCGCTGGCATGGATAAAATGCAGACCATATCGGTCAAAACAGATCTTCTGATATTTCTCGATCATGTCAATGATCTGCCCTGCCTCCTCTTTCGTAAAAAATTCCAGCGGATAAAGCCCTTCCCGAAATTTACTGAGTCCCGCAGGCACCACGGAAACGCTTCTCATAAAGGGCAGATATTTCATCAGATCTTCAATGCTTCTCTTAAGCTCTTTACCGTCGTTTACGCCCTTACAGCAGACAATCTGGCCGTTCATCTCCACATGCCCCTCATAGAACCTGTCCAGAAACCGAAGCTTTTCGCCTGCAAAGCGGTTGTGCAGCATCTCGCACCGCAGGGCGGGATTGGTCGTCTGGACAGAAATATTGATGGGCGCAAGCTGCATTTTGATAATACGTTCCACATCATGCTCACTCATATTGGTCAGGGTAATATAATTGCCCTGCAAAAAAGAAAGCCGGGAGTCGTCGTCCTTAAAATACAAGGTTTCCCGCATCCCCGGCGGCATCTGATCTATAAAGCAGAAAATACACTTGTTGCTGCAGGAACGGTATTCGCTCATCAGGCCGTTTTCAAACTCAACGCCAAGCTCCTCGTCGTAGTCCTTGTCGATCTCCAAAAGCCATTCCTCGCCGTCCGCCTTCCTCACAAGCACTTCCACATACTCGTCCTTCATCAGATAACGATAGTCAAACACATCCTCTATTTGATTATTATTGACAGCAAGAACCGTATCCCCCGCCTCAATGCCCATCTCCTCTGCAATGGACCCGGAAAGGACCTCTCTCACCACATGTTCATTTCCGCTCAAACAATACACCTTTCCCTATTTCTATCTTTTCCCCTCTGTCAGACCGTCTCCCTGCCGCCATGCCTGATTGGCGGTCGAAACCACGCCACCGTGCCTGATTGGCGGTCGAAGTCACGCCGCCGTACCAAAACAGCAGCACGATATTATCGGGGAATGCTGCAATACCATGGAATCTTTCCCATTCTTCGCTCCCCTGTGATCTGTTCCCATTATACAGGGATTCCATGCAAAAATGCAATGCTATGTATTACTCATCTTTTATGACAGTATATTGCATCATCTCATACAAAAGCTTCGTCCCCTCTGTAATCTCCGGGGGAAGGAGGGCGCGGGCCACCAGCTTAACGCCCTCTTCCTCCACGTCAATGCGCTTTAAATTCGCATAATCTCCGTCGATGCTTTCCACCTGATACCGAAACGTATACATCGTTCTCATCCTCCCGCTGTTTCTCTCTCACATCCGCTTTTCAGCATATCCATATTATAATCGAAACAAGCCAAATGTACAATAAAAAGCAGGCTAACAAACCATTTCATTCGCTACCCTGCTCATAATACAAACCTACTTCTATAATCTTTTCTGTGACTTCGTTCAAAGAATCCCCATCATCTTCCCAATCCAGTACAGCAGTCCCAACACCCAGCTTGTAAAAATGCCGTACAGAATCACCGGCCCCGCAATGGTGAAAATTTTGCATCCAATGCCGTAAACCTGTCCCTCCTTCTGATACTCGATTGCCGCGGAGGCTACTGAATTGGCAAAGCCCGTAATCGGCACAAGGGCGCCTGCGCCGCCCCACTCCACACATTTGTTGTAAATCCCAAAGCCCGTAAACACCACGCTAAGCAGCACCAAAAGCATGGAGCACCAGGAACCCGCCGTCTCCTTGTCAAGTCCCATGGCATTTGTGGCATAGTTTAAGATACACTGCCCGATCACGCAGATGATGCCGCCTGTGATAAAAGCCTTGGCCATACGGACAGACATGCTGTATTTGGGCGTGGTCTGTTCCACGTGCTGTCTGTAGGCCTGCTCCTTTTCCTTCTGGGACTGTCCTGATGCCGTCTCTTTTTCTGCCCCGCTCACCTTTTTTTCTTCCTGCTTCGCACTCTCCATTTTTTCCCTCCTTGTTCCATCCGTTTATTCTCTCTTACCACTCTGATCCTTACTTGTTTTCGGTCTCTTTTCAGGCCATCCTGCCGCAGTGTTTCTGCCGCTTCAAAATAAGTGCTGCGTAAAGTAAATCAGGCTGCCCGTAAGCTTTCCAAGCGCCACTGCGAGAATTGCAATCCCAAGACCGTGCCTGAAACCGATTCTTCTTGCGAAAACAGGAATGGTATTGAGCATTTCCGCAATGGCAAGGGCCAGGCAGCCGACAAAAATTCCCGCAAATAATCCAAATACTATCTGTATCAGCGAGCCGGTCAGGTTCCATACGCCTTCTGTCGCCGATCCGAAGATATCATGCAGACGCACATAGGCCCCCACCTTCCCCCATTCGCTGTAAACGCTGAAAAAGCTGCCCGTAAGGGTTCCCAGAATGACCGCCTCCTCCAGCACAAATACTTTGTGCGCCACATGCATTTTTCCCGCAAAGCGAGGGATCAGTCCCACCGAAATCAGGACGGTAAACACCCCTGCCGACACGATCAGCCCGGCGCTCACGCCGACCAGCGCCAAAAGAAGCTGTCTAAGAAACATCAATGGTCTTTCCCTCCCTGTCCGCCGTCGCAATCAGCGACTGATTCACATCCTTTTCATATATCCGCATTTCCACTTCAATAGGCGTGGGGTCTTTGGTGATCCGCCTGCCGCCGATATGATTAAAAAAGACGATAATTCCAATCGCCAGCCCGATGGAATAAGCCAGCTCCAAAATGCCGTACCCGTCTCCGGGCGTACCCGTCACCATTTCATATATTTTGGAAAAAACGCTGCTGATCCCGATATCGTTGTGAAATGCCATGATGGTGAAGCCCGTGCCGAAATAACTGATCAGCGCCACAAATGCAAGCTTGCACCACTGGACAAACCCCTTATGTCTGTCCACATCAATCCGTTCCACCACCACATCCGTCTCTCCCAGATTTTCCACGCTTACTCCCGGACAGGCTTTCTCGATCTGCTCAATCACCTTGAGAATGCTTATCACCTGTCTTTTGGACTCTCCCTCCTCAAACTTCCAGAGTCTCAAAGACCTGGCCTTAGCAAGGATGTGGGCGTCCGCGCAGGTCAGCGAGGCGATATCGCTGACGCTTACCTCCCTCTCCTGCACCTCCACATTCTGCTCCGCCTTCAAATAGATTGTCGCGCTATTAGTTGACATAATATATCCTCGTCTCCTGTTATCGTGCTTTTACAAATCGCTTCCCTGTCTGTCGATTTTCAGATAATCTCTGTATTTTCCTGTCAAATACTCTCGCTGGGAAATTAGTATAATAAGATTTTTTTATTTTATACGCTTTGTCTCTATGTTATACTTGAATCATATGTCAAACTGATTAACCAGACGCCGGATCAATGAAACAAACGTCAAAGCAGGGAGGATTCCTCATATGAAGATTACCGTCATAGACGGCCAGGGCGGCCGCATCGGCAAAACCGTAATCGAACGGATCAGGGAAAGGCAGATCAAGGCAGAGCTCTACGCCATCGGCACCAACACTACAGCTACCGCCGCCATGTTGAAAGCAGGCGCGGATTTCGGCGCCACAGGCGAAAACGCGGCGCTGGTAAATGCGGCCGACGCAGATTTTGTAATAGGCCCCGTTGGCATCGTCTTTGCAAACGCGCTGCTGGGGGAAATCACCCCGGCCATCGCAACGGCTGTGGGCGCCGCCAGGGCATTTAAGATTCTTATCCCCGTAAACCGCTGCAACCACTATATCGCAGGCTGTGAGGAAATCTCCCTTGGCGATTATATCCGCATGGCGGTGGATTGTCTGGAAGAAAGGATTCACAGATGAAAACAGACCGACTTCTTTTCGGCGCGGCTTACTATAATGAATATCTGCCCGAAGACCGCATCGAAACCGACATGGAAATGATGAAAAAAGCAGGCATGAACGTGATCCGCATTGCGGAATCCACCTGGAGCACATGGGAGCCGCAGGATAATGCGTTTGATTTTACCCATCTGCATCGGATGCTTACCTGCTCACAAAAATACGGCATTCAGGTCATCGTGGGCACCCCTACTTACGCAGTTCCCACCTGGCTTGCACGCAAATATCCCGACATTCTCACCGAAACGCACACAGGACAGGAACGCTACGGCCGCAGGCAGAATATGGATATCGCCCATCCCATGTACTTAAAACATGCGGAGAGGATTATCAGACGGCTCATGGAGGAAATACAGCCATACGACCATGTGATCGGTTTTCAGCTTGATAATGAAACCAAATCCTACGACACCTGCTCCGCCTACGCCCAGAAAAAATTCGTGGCTTATATGCGGACAGTTTTCCACGGCGATCTTACCCTGTTAAATCAGGCGTGGGGACTGGATTACTGGAGCAACCGCATTAATGCGTGGGAGGATTTTCCCGACGTGCGCGGCACCATCAACGCCAGTCTGGGAGAGGCCTATCAGAAATTCCAGCGGAAGCTTGTAACGGATTTTCTCACATGGCAGAGAGATATTGTGGCTTCCTATGCGCGCCCGGATCAGTTTATTACCCATAATTTTGACTATGACTGGATCGGTTATTCCTATGGCATGCAGCCGGAGGTCGACCAATGGGACGCCGCCCGTGCGCTCACGATTGCGGGCTGCGATATCTACCACCCCTCCGCTCAGGATCTGACCGGCAAAGAAATTGCTTTCGGCGGCGCAATCGCCCGCTCCCTGAAAAGGGACAACTATCTGGTTCTGGAGACGCAGGCGCAGGGCAACCACGGCTGGCTCTCCTATCCGGGACAGCTTTCCATGCAGGCGTTCAGCCATCTGGCAAACGGAGCTAACGCTGTCGAATACTGGCACTGGCATTCCATCCATAATGCCGTCGAATCCTACTGGAAAGGCGTCTTAAGCCACAACCTGAAAGAAAACGCCACCTATAAAGAGGTGTGCCGCATCGGCGCAAACTTCGCCAAATACGGTACTCATTTGGTCAATTTGAAAAAGCGCTGCTCTGTGGGCATTCTGTTAGACAACGTATCGCTGGACGCCCTGCGATGGTTCTCCATTCCAAACGGCCCCTCCTACAACGATATTTTCCGCTGGTGCTTTGACGCGCTCTATGAACTGAATGTGGAATGCGATATTCTTTCGCCACATGATATAGACCTATTCAGTCAATACAAGTTGATTATCACCCCTGCGCTCTACAGTGTTTCCGACGAGCTTGTCAGCGCACTGAAAGATTACACAGCGGCGGGCGGTGTCCTGCTCTCCACTTTTAAAACCGCAGTAGCGGACAGAATGCTGAAAATCTATCATGACGATCTGCCCCACGGACTGACGGAGGTTTTCGGCATGACTTACGATCAGTTTACGGACGGCGTTGACGTTGGATTGAAGCGGGAACCGGGAAATATTTCGACTACCTCAGTCAATTCCGTCGGCTGCGTCCGGCACTGGATGGAACTGCTCATCCAAGACACGGCCGACGGGCTGGCCTATTATGCCCATCCCCATTGGGGAGACCATGCCTCCATTACGGGAAATCAGTTCGGACAGGGCTATGCCGTTTACCTTGGCTGTTATACAGACTCGGATGTGCTGAAAAGACTGCTCGTCTTCCTTTGCGAAAAGGCGGACATCCCTATGGAAGAAGCCCTCTGGCCCCTCGTTATTAAACGGGGCGTAAACGATCTGCAAAAAGAAATAACCTATTATTTTAACTATTCCGAAACCGTGCAGGAAACCGTTTACCATGGACCAAAGGCCCGCGTGCTTCTGGCCGGCCGTCAGGCTTCAGACGCCTGCTGCGCTTCTATTCCAAAATCCGGTTCGGACGCAGAAAATCCTGCAGATTTCATCAAAGACGGCGATCCGATCCTGCTTTCATGCTGGGATTTCCTGATTTTGGAGGAGACCTGAATGGAAAAGAAATCTATCGCCTTTACGGCCGTTTTTATGATTGTGATCGTTCTGCTGGGCCTGAAAAGCTTTTGCAGCCTGATTGATTTCTATGTCAACGACGTCACGGACTACAACGAATGGACCGCCGATCTTGGAAACCGATTTGAAACAGACGAAGCGTCCAGCTTCTACGGAAAGCTGCAATTTATCAATTTTAACGGCGCTGTCAGAAGCGTACTGGGACAGCACGAAATGAACGGAGTCGTTAAACTGAATAACGGCCATCTGCTGCGGCCGCACAATCCCGCTGCCGACGAGGTTGTGCAGGGCTATGCCGAAAATATAATTGCTCTGAACCGCTATTTAAATGAAAAGGGAATTGCCTTCGTTTATGTAGCGCCTCCCTATACGGTCAATAAATATGACCCGGAATTACCGGCCGGCATACACGATTATGCAAATGAAAATCTTGACCGATTACTCAAACCGATTGAAGCGGCAGGCGTCGACGTCATGGACCTGCGGAAGATCATACGGGAAGACGGGCTTGATCACTATGATATGATGTACAAAACAGACCACCACTGGACTACAAGGGGCGCTTTCTACGCCTACGGCAAACTGGAGGAGCGGCTTGTGGAAAAGCTGCGCTGTAAAGTCGATGCCCGCGTCAGCGATATCGCCAATTATGACGTGATCACCTATGAACAATGGCATCTTGGCTCTTACGGCCAGCGAACCGGCGCCTATTATGCAGGCATTGATGACTTTGACCTGTTTGTCCCGAAATTCCCCACGAAAATCCAGCGGCTGGCCGATTCGGAAACGGGCAGTATGCCGGAGCTTCTGTATGACATGGAACCGCTGCAAAGCAGAGATACGAAATCCATGTATACTTACGACCATGTTTTTGACAATACCCTCGAAAATTACAGAAATTTGGACTGCCCCAACGATAAAAAGATCCTGATCCTTACGGATTCCTTCGGCAAGGCCTTCACCCCTTATCTGGTTATGGGCTTTCAGGAAGTGCAGTATGTCTCCGATGAGGATATGGCACAGTTTACGAAGGAATATATCGACCAGTGCTCCCCGGACGCGGTAATCATTCTGTACCATGCCGACTGTCTGGACGATCATAATGACAAACTGAATTTTACAGATTTTAACAGCTGAATGGCTCCGCGCAGTTACCTGCCGGTCCATCCTGTAACGGGAGATTCTGCATATGGTTTTTTCAAGCTTGCTCTTTACTTTTATATTTTTGCCCCTTGTCACCGGCCTTTTCTATCTTTCCAAGGAAAAGTACAGAAACTATGTCCTGCTTGTGGCAAGCTTTCTCTTTTACGCCTACGGAGAGCCGGAATTTGTCTACGTCATGCTCCTCTCCATCCTGATCAATTACTGTTTCGCCCTGCTCGTCAACCGGGCCAATACGGCGGGCCAAAAAAATCAGGCAAAGCTCTGTCTGTTTCTGGACGTGGCCCTAAATCTGGCCCTTTTATTTGTCTGCAAATATCTGAATTTTGCCATATCCATAGGAAACGCCCTGTTTCAGAAGGAGCTTCCCATGGCCGATATCACGCTGCCAATCGGCATCTCCTTTTTTACCTTTCAAGCCCTGTCCTATGTCATAGACGTCTATTATGAGCGGGTAAACGTGCAGAAAAATCCTCTGTATATCGCCCTGTATATCTCCTTTTTTCCCCAGCTGATCGCCGGGCCCATCGTGAGATATCATTCCATCGAGGAACAGATCACCAAACGGGTATACTCTGTGAATAAATTCGGCGAGGGAACCCAGCGGTTCCTTCTGGGATTCTGCAAAAAAATACTGCTGTCAAACCATCTGGCAGTCGTTGCCGAAGGGATCCGGGGGATGGATGTGCACACTGCCTCCCCGTCCTTACTGTGGCTTGGTTCGATCTGCTACTCATTACAGATTTTCTACGATTTTTCGGGATATTCCGATATGGCGATCGGTCTTGGAAAGATATTCGGATTTGAATTTGAGGAAAATTTTAATTATCCCTATATTTCCCGGTCGGTTACAGAGTTCTGGAGAAGATGGCATATCTCTCTGGGACAGTGGTTCCGGGATTATGTCTATATCCCGCTGGGTGGCTCTAAAGTCTGTGTCCCGAGACATATTTTAAATCTGCTGATCGTCTGGCTCCTGACAGGCATCTGGCACGGGGCGAATTATAACTTCGTTGTCTGGGGCCTGATCTATTTCTGTCTCCTTGTGCTGGAAAAATACGCCGTAAAGCCGGAGCAGAGAAAAAGCGGGCTTTTACGGATCTTATGGCAGGCAGTTACGCTGCTTTGCGTTAATTTTGCCTGGGTGATATTTAATTCCCTGCATCTAAAAGACGGAATACGGTACTGCCTTGCCATGATCGGTTACTATCATATTCCCTTTGAGATCATGAACGAACAGCTCCTGAAATATATGCGGGAATACGGTTTCTTTCTCCTTGCGGGACTGGTATTTGCAACGCCGGCTGCCAAAAAAATCGGTTCCGTTTTATCCCGGAACCGAATGTCTGCATACGCTGCCGACCTGCTGCTGCCGATCTGCTATGGAATCGCCTTCCTGTGGGCCGTATCCTTCTTAATTCTGGGCGCGCATAATCCTTTTATCTATTTTAATTTTTAAATTTCATTTTAAAAAGGAAGGCTTTTCTTCCTTCAATGTTCCACAGGCAGGCTTAAAAAATCCCCAGAAATTTCTCCTGAAAGGTGCCGCAAAGCTCCTCAAAGGTCGTATACCCGATCTGCGCGCTGTCCCGGAAACGGCCGCGCCACTCGTCCCTGATGGCATCCGCAAGGATTCTGGCGCACTCGCTGTTTGTCAGAAGAATGGACGGAAAAACATAGTAAATCATAAACACGTTAATATCCATCTGGCTTCTGCCGCTGATCTTTCCCCTTTTTCCGAACCGGTTCTGTACCATGTCCCCGAAGGCAGTCGCCATCTGCGCCGCGGCTTCCTCCTTATTTTCCGCCTGTTCCACAAAGCCGGTCATCTCCCTGAGCGTATCCGCATTTTTCTCACAGAAAATTGCCATTCTCTCCTTATATACCTTCTTTTTGATGCGGTAAAGCATCGCCTCCATATCGTCAAACATTGCTCCTGCCTGCTCTAACATACTGTTTTTCATCCTTTCTGTCATTCTCTTTTTTTTGCTTGCACTTCTACATCCATCTGTGCTATAATAATTCTCGGCGGCTTTCCTATATCCGCCAGACTGTGAAGGGGCATAGTTCAAAGGTAGAACAGTGGTCTCCAAAACCATCGATGTGGGTTCGATTCCTACTGCCCCTGTTGTCATGACCCGTGAGCTGCTGCTCACGGATTTTTTATGCGCAGACCCGCATATGGAAATTCACTATAAGCTATCATACAGGAGAGGAGACCCCCATGTCAAAAAAATGTATTCCCGCGCTTTGTCTTGCGCTTGTTCTTTCAGCTCTTACCTGCGCCTGCGGCGAGGAAAAACCTCTTTTGTCCCCCACCGATTACGACCTGGACGCGGAAACGGCACAGACCATCCGCGGCGTGAAAATTGGAGACGGCGCAGACGTTTTTCTGGCCGCCTATCAGGATTATGATATCCTGTCCTGCATAAACGGCAGCGATTATCATTTCCTCCCTGCCGAGGAAATTCCCTTCGACGCCAAACTGACCACCATCCTGCCTTCCTTCTTTATCGACAACACCGCTATTGACGTGGACAGTTTCTGTGAGGAAAACGGCATCGAAAAGGACGGTATTCTCGGCTTTTTGACTAATGAGGAATATCTTGCCCATCATACGGTGGTTTACCAGTACCTTGTTTTTGACTGGAAAGACGGCGTCATTCAGGATATCCGCTCCGAATCCATGGATTACAATAAGGATGCCTCCTACTATGAGGCAAACTGACTCTCATAGAGTTTTGCATAAAACCCTTTCTTTTGCAGCAACGTCTCATGATTTCCCTGCTCGATAATGTTCCCGTCCTTCATAACCAGAATCACATCCGCTTCCCGTATGGTGGAAAGCCTGTGGGCTACAATAAAGCTGGTTCTTCCCTTCATCATAGTGGCGAAGGCCTTCTGAATCCGAATTTCCGTCCGGGTGTCTATGGAAGAAGTCGCCTCATCCAGAATCAGCATGGGCGGCAGGCAGAGCATCACTCTGGTGATGCACAAAAGCTGTTTCTGCCCCTGAGAAAGACTGCCGCCGTCCTCCCCGATCACCGTATCATATCCTTTGGATAGTCTCTTGATAAAGCTGTGGGCGTGAGACGCTTTGGCGGCGGCGATTACTTCCTCCTCGGTGGCGTCCGGCCTGCCCATCACGATATTGTCCCGGATCGTTCCGGCTTTCAGCCACGTCTCCTGCAGCACCATACCATAGTTTTCCCGCAGACTCTTTCTTGTCACCTCGCGGATATCCGCGCCGTCCACACAGATTTTTCCCTGATTCACATCATAAAACCGCATAAGAAGATTAATGACCGTAGTCTTGCCGCAGCCTGTTGGGCCTACGATAGCCACCCTCTGTCCCGGCCTGACTGCCAGATTAAAATCGGTAATCAGTTTTCTGTCGGGCACATAAGAGAAGTCCACATGGGAAAGCTCCACCCGTCCCTCTACATCCTTAAGCGCCGCCGCAGCCTCCGGCTCCGGAATCTGGGGCTCCTCCTCCATCAGCGCAAATATCCGGGCCGCGCAGGCCAGCGCATTCTGTAATTCCGTAACCACGCCGGAAATTTCATTGAAGGGCTTTGTGTACTGATTCGCATAAGAAAGGAAGCAGGAAAGCTGTCCAACGCTGATCCCGCCGCGGATCGCAAAGAGAGCGCCCACCACCGCCACGCCCGCGTACACCAGATTATTGACAAATCTTGTGGAAGGGTTCGTGAGAGAGGAGAAAAAGATCGCCCGCAGGGAGCAGTCTCCCAGTCTCTCGTTGATTTCGTCAAACTGCGAAAGCGCCTCGCCCTCGTGAGAAAACGCCTGCACCACTTTCTGATTGCCCACCATCTCTTCGATTAGGGCCGTCTGCTCCCCTCTGGTCTCCGACTGTAAATGGAACATGGTAAAGGTTTTCTTCGCGATAAAGCCTGCGACAAAAAATGACAGGGGCGTCACCAGTACAACGACACCCGTGACAGCTATATTGATACTAAGCATAAAGCCCAAAGTGCCGAGAATCGTAATCACGCCGGTAAAAAACTGTGTGAAACCCATCAGCAAACCGTCCGCAAACTGATCCACATCCGCCACCACGCGGCTTACCACCTCGCCGTAGGAATGGCCGTCAATATACTTTAAGGGCAGAATCTCGATCCTGCGGAACGCTTCGTTTCGGATATCCTGTACAATCCGATACGTCATTTTATTGTTGCACACGTTCATAATCCACTGGGCGATTCCCGTCAGAACGGCGACAATGACCATCTGTCTGAGAATAGCAAGCACTCCCGGAAAATCGACCTGCATGGGCGCTATCACCAGATCAATGACTTCACCGGTCAAAATCGGAAAATACAAAGTCAGCGCCACAGTGACGCTTGCCATGAAAACGGACGCCGCCAGATACAGCCAATACCGCTTTATATAACGCAGCACTTTGATAAACGTTTCTTTCTGTCCCATAGTTTCCTCCTGCCTCCGGCTGTCAATTCCCCTGTGAATAATATATTTCCTGATAGACCTCACAGTCTGCAAGCAGCTCTTCATGAGTGCCGCAGCCGGCAATCTCTCCGTCCTCCAGTACAATAATCTGATCCGCGTGCATAATGGAGGAAGCCCGCTGAGATACGATAAATACCGTGGTCTCCCCGGAAAGCTCCTTAAGTGCCTTCCTAAGCGCCGCATCCGTAGCATAATCCAGCGCCGATGCGCTGTCGTCCAGAATCAGTATCTCCGGCTTCGCCACCAGTGCCCTTGCAATGGTAAGCCGTTGTCTTTGTCCGCCGGAAAGGTTTCGCCCCTCCTGCGCCACAGGAGCGTCCAGGCCGCCCTCCTTGGCTTCCACAAACTCCTTTGCCTGGGCAAGCCGCAGCGCCTCCCAAATTTCCTCGTCCGTAGCGTCCCCTTTCCCCCACAGTAAATTATCCCGAATGGTACCGCGGAAAAGCACTGCCTTCTGCAACACCATGCCGATCTTTTCCCGCAGCTCCTCCATCCCGTAACTTCTCACATCCCGTCCGTTCACACGCACCACGCCTTTCGTGGCGTCATAAAAACGGGGAATCAGGTGAACCAGCGAAGACTTGCCGCAGCCTGTGCCTCCTATGATGCCGACGGTCTCTCCCCTCTTTATCTTCATGGAAATATTGTCAAGGGATTCCGCCCCGGCTCCCGCATAAGTCAGATGTACATGATCGAACTCCACGGCCAGATCCTGTCCGTCCATTCCTGCATCCGATCTGCCCATGCCTGCCGCCGCTTCCCCTGCATCCGATCTGCCTGCCGCTTCCTCTGCGTTCAGGCTGCCCGCCTCCGTCCGACCGCCGGCCGTCAGCGCCTCCCACTCCATGGAAGATTGCACCTCAAAAACAGATTCGATACGGTTGGCGCAGGCAAGGGCCTTGGTGATGGTGATAATCAGATTTGCCAGTTTAATGAGCTCCACCAGAATCTGGGACATATAGTTGACCAGCGCCACTACCTTTCCCTGGGAAATGACGGCTTCGTTTACCCGGATCGCTCCGGTGTAAAGCAAAATCACGGTTGCCGCGTTGATAATAATATATGTGACCGGGTTGGTCAAAGCCGATATCCTGCCCACTACAAGCTGTAAATTCGCAAGCGTTTCCGTCTTTTTCTCAAACCCTTCGATCTCCTCTTCCTCTTTATGGAAAGCGCGGATCACCCTTGCACCCGTCAGGTTCTCTCTGGTAGCGCCCAGCACAGCGTCCAGCCCGGCCTGTACTTTTTTATACATGGGCATGGTAATCATCATGATCCCAAACACCACAATGGCCAGAACCGGTATGGTCACCACAAAAATAAGGGCCGCCCTGGCATCAATGAAAAACGCCATGATCATGGCGCCAAACACGATAAAGGGCGAACGAAGAAACAGCCGCAGCACCATATTGACGCCATTCTGCACCTGATTCACATCGGAGGTCATCCTAGTGATCAGGGTGGACGTCCCCAAGGTGTCGATCTCCGTAAACGAAAGACTCTGGATATGGTCAAAGAGTGCGTGTCTTAATTTTGTGGAAAATCCCACCGCCGCCTTGGCCGCAAAATACTGGGCCGTGATGGAACAAAACAGCCCGATCATCCCCAGTATTACAAGGATAAGGCCGTCTTGCAGCACAATACCGACATTGGACGCCCTGATGCCATAGTCGATGATCTCCGCCACCACATAGGGCACAAACAGCTCAAACATGGCCTCCAGCATTTTAAAGAGCGGCGCGCAGACCGTTTCTTTCTTATAATCCTTTAAATAAATCAACAACTTTTTCATGTTACCTGTATGCCCTTCCGTTCAGCTCACGCCCACTCGCAAAATCGCGCGTTCCGCTCCTTCGAGCTGTTATTGTAGGTATTCTCCCGTCTGCCCCTTAATTTCCTCGCTGATTTCCTGCACCTGTCCCGAGGGCGCATAGCTTACTCCGGGATAAAGCATCTCATGAAGCTGCCTCACATTCTCCTCCAGATCCACAGGAATCACACAGCTTCCCTTACTGCCCACATTGGCGCCGGCTCTGCCTCCTTCAAAGGGAAAGCCGTCACTGGTGGTCATCCGATAACTGGCAACGCTTCCCAGAACGCTTAAAATTTCATTCACATCCAAAGAAGTTTCCACCTGCGGAAGCACCGCGCTGACCATATCGGTCAGTGTGCTGACGGAAGAGCCTCCAGCCTTTTCCATCATGGCCGCAAGCACTTGTCTTTGCCTCTCCGCACGTCTGAAATCGTCCCCTCTCGTGTAACGTATCCGGCAGTAAGCGGTTGCCTGCATCCCGTTTAAAAGCTGTCTGCCGCTCTTCTCAACCGGCGTATAATCCACGCCAAGCTCCTGCGCCATGCACAGCTGATAGTTGTTCAGATGGGTAATTTCGGCGTCCGTAATCTCTATTTCTATGCCGCCAAGCGCATCCACCGCGTCAATCAGTCCGGAAAAGCCGATTGTCACGTAGTCTGTAATATCCAGATCCAGATTCATATTGAGCATGTTAATGGCCTGTTCCGGCCCTCCCTGGGCATAGGCCGAATTGCATTTATTATAGGCGTCGTTGCCCAGATTTAAATAAGTATCCCGAAATACGGAAATCAGCTTAATTTCCTGCGTATCCTGATTGATACTGGCAATAATAATGGTATCGCTTCTGGTGCCCTTTCCCAGCTCTCCATTTCTGGCATCCACGCCAAAGAGGGCGATATTGCGGTAGCTGACCTCTTTCTTTTCCTCCTTAACCGGCGCCTTTTCCACCTCAGTGGTTTTCTTCTTTGCAACCTCGTCGTTGATCTGTATTTTTTCCTCGTCGATATCCCTGTGATTCACCTGCTTCGTCATGGTAATTACTGCAGCCATAATACCGATGGCAATAAAAAGAACGCAGACCTCCACAATCAAAAGAGGGATATTGCCCAAAAATCTGTGCTTTTTTTTGTTCATACTGACCCCTTTGTCAGAGCTTTCTTCCTGTTTAGTAAAATTGATGATCCAAAATATCGTATCACATAAAAGACGCTAAATCAAGTCAATGGCGTCTCTCACGGAGCTTACGCCGATAATGGTAAGTCCCCCTTTTTCCCTGATCTGTTCCGCATTGACCATGGGCAGTATACAGGTGGTAAAACCAAGCTTTGCCGCCTCCGCCACTCTCTGTGAAGCCTGAGAAACGCCCCGCACTTCCCCGCTTAAGCCGATCTCCCCGAAAGCAATTGTTCTGTCGTCAATGGCCCGGTTTTTAAAGCTGGAGGCCACCGCCATGGCAACTCCCAGATCAATGGCCGGCTCCACAATCCGCATGCCGCCCGCCAGATTCACGTAAGCGTCGCAGTCAGACATTTGCAGATTCAGACGTTTTTCCAGAACCGCCATCAGAAGATTGAGCCTGTTAAAATCCATTCCCGTCGCCTGTCTTCTGGGTATACCAAAATTACTGCGGCATACAAGCGCCTGAATTTCCAAAAGGATTGGCCTTGTTCCCTCCATGGAGCAGGACACCACGGAGCCGCTTGCCCCCTCCGGCTTCCCGTTCAGCATAAACTCGGAGGCATTTTTTACCTCCAGAAGCCCCTCCTCCTTCATCTCAAAAACGCCGATCTCATTGGTGGAGCCGAAACGGTTCTTCACGCCCCGCAAAATTCGATAAGAGGCGTGCCTGTCCCCCTCGAAATAGAGCACCGTATCCACCATATGCTCCAGTACCCTTGGCCCGGCCACCGTTCCCTCCTTGGTCACATGTCCCACAATCAGAACGGAAACGCCAAGCCCCTTGGCTAACTGCATCAGCACATTCGTGGACTCCCTGACCTGGGAAACGCTTCCCGGCGCGGAGGAAATCTCTTCACGGTACATGGTCTGGATGGAGTCAATCACAGCCACCGCCGGCATCTCTTTTCGTATCGTCTGCTCCACGGTCTCCAGATTTGTCTCACAAAGAAGCAGCAGATTGTCCGAAAATTCTCCGATGCGGTTGGCGCGAAGCTTAATCTGCTGCAGGGACTCCTCCCCCGATATATAAAGGAGCCTGCGTCCGTCCGCCGCCATATGCCTGCACACCTGCAAAAGAAGCGTGGACTTGCCAATGCCGGGATCGCCGCCCACCAGCGTGAGAGACCCGGGCACAATGCCGCCGCCAAGCACCCTGTCGAGCTCTGCAATACGGGTTGTCATACGCTCTCCTTCCTGCAAATCCACCTCCTTCAAGCTCACCGGCGCTGCCGCCCTTTTCGCGGACATGCCGCTTATGCCGCCGCCTTTCTTTCCGGCCGCAGGCTCCTCCACCATGGTATTCCATTCCTTACAGCCGGGACACTGGCCCAGCCATTTGGACGATTCATAGCCGCAGCTCTGACAAAAAAATACCGTCGCTTTTCCCTTCGCCATCCGCTCTCCTTCCTTCCACGCAGTGCGGTTTCCGTTCCTCGCAGCGCGGCTCACTGCCTGCGCGCAGAAAGGCTTCTCAACTGATTCCCAGTCAGTTGAAAAGCCCCTGTTTTCTGATCCGCTTATTTTACGATCCTGACCTCTGCTTTGCCGACGCTGGCAAGCTCCACGCTGATGCTCAGCTTTCCGCTCAGATTCGTCTTCATCTCGCCCACGTTCGCGCCGTTCACATATACCGTGTACACTGTGTCTTCCTCAAGTCCCACCGTGATCTGCGCATCCTCGGTCCCTTCCACCTGAAAGGCGAGGCCGTTCTCTGTCTCCGCAAAGTGATTCACACTGGTACCCGGTTCCGACTCGTAGGCAAACATGCCGTTCTTTTCCAGCTTCGTCAGCTCCTTAAAGGTTTTCACCTTGTACAGATTACCGTCATGCTCGTAATCCTCCAGTTTTGCCTTTGCCGCCAGACCGTGATTTCCAAAACTGATCGTCCTGTCACTCTCTGTACGCAGTAACTCCTCTACTACAGCCATCGTATTTTCCTCCTAAGTTCTCCTACACGGGTGGTTTAACCGTGAAGGTTATTTTCTTACTCTTAAGTCCCACTGTTACTTTATCGCCGCTCTTCACCTTTCCGGCCAGTATTTCCTCCGCAAGCGCGTCTTCGATCTCCGACTGAATTGCCCGCTTCATGGGTCTTGCCCCCATCTTGACATCCATGTGCTTCTCGATCAGATACTCCTTTACGGCGGAACCGACAGTCAGGTCAATGTCCATCTGCTCCCTGCACCGCTTCGACAGCGTCTTTGCAAGTAAAGTTACAATCGCCTTCATGTCGTCTCTGGTGAGAGGATGGAAAACCATGATCTCGTCAATTCTGTTAATAAATTCCGGCTTAAAGAGGCGTTTCACTTCCTCCATGACATTGCCCTTCATTTTATCGTAATTCTGCTTTTCCGTCTGCGCCGCGCCGAATCCCAGATTCTTCGGATCAATGATACGCTGTGCGCCGGCGTTGGAAGTCATGATCAGAATGGTATTTTTAAAGCTCACCTTACGCCCTTTGGAATCAGTGATATGACCGTCGTCAAGCACCTGCAAAAGAACGTTAAACACATCAGGATGGGCCTTTTCTATCTCATCAAAAAGAACTACGGAATAGGGATTTCTGCGAACCTTCTCGGAGAGTTGTCCTCCCTCTTCAAAGCCCACATACCCGGGAGGCGAACCGATCATTTTCGACACCGAATGCCCCTCCATATACTCCGACATATCCACACGGATCAGGGCGTTTTCCGAACCAAACATAGCCTCGGCCAGAGCCTTTGACAGCTCCGTCTTTCCAACGCCCGTAGGCCCCAGAAACAGGAAGGAACCAATCGGCCGGTTGGGATCCTGCAAACCCACTCTGCCACGACGCATGGCCTTTGCCACCGCCACCACGGCCTCCTCCTGTCCTATCACCCGTTTATGCAAAATGGACTCCAGCTTAAGAAGCCGCTCGCTCTCCTTCTCCGCAAGCTTCTTCACCGGAATTTTCGTCCACAGGGAAACCACCTCGGCGATCTCGTTCTCGCCCACCACATAGGCTCTGTTCTGTTCCTCCTGCTCAAGGCGCCTTACAAGACGCTCGTACTTTTTAATACAGCTCTCCTGCTTTTTCTTAAGCTCCGCCGCCTGCGTAAAAGCTTCCATACGGATAGACCGCTCAATCTGCAAATCAATCCTGTCAATCTCTTCTGAAAGCTCCTGTAATTTATCCGGCTGTTTTGTCACATGAAGCCGCACGGCTGCCGAAGCCTCGTCTATCAGGTCTATGGCCTTATCAGGAAGATTTCTGTCATTGATATAGCGCGCTGATAACGCCACCGCCGCACTGATGGCCTCAGGGGTAATCGTAACCCGGTGGTGCTCTTCGTATTTATGGGCAATCCCTTTCAGAATATTTTCCGTCTCCTCCACCGTAGGCTCCTCCACCGTCACGGGATGGAACCTTCTTTCCAGAGCGGCGTCCTTTTCCACATACTTGCGATATTCTGCAATAGTAGTGGCGCCGATCAGCTGGATTTCACCTCTTGCAAGAGAGGGCTTTAAGATATTGGAAGCGTCGATGGCCCCTTCCGCGCCGCCGGCGCCGATAATGGTATGCATCTCGTCCAGAAAGAGAATGATATTGCCGTCCTCTATCACCTCTTTTATCACCTTTTTGATGCGCTCTTCAAACTCGCCGCGGTATTTGCTGCCCGCTACCATACCGGAAAGATCCAGCGTCAAAAGCCTTTTATTCTGTACCGTAAAGGGCACGTCGCCGGTCACGATTCTGGCGGCAAGTCCCTCCACCACGGCGGTCTTGCCTACGCCGGGCTCTCCCACCAGACAGGGATTGTTCTTTGTCCGGCGCGAAAGAATCTGCACCACTCTCGTAATCTCATCCTCCCTGCCAATCACAGGGTCCAGTTTTCCTTCTCTGGCAAGAGCCGTCAGATCCCTGCTGTAATGGTCGAGGGTTGATGTCGTTCCCTTTTTCTTATTCTGCTTTCTGCCCAGGTCTTCTTTATAAAGCGAGCTGTCCTCTCCCATGGCAGTAAGCACATCCACATAAAGCTTCTGCACCGAAATGCCCATGGTATTTAAAAGTCTGACCGCCACATTCTCCCCCTCTTTTAAAAGCGCCAGAAGAATATGCTCCGTACCTGTTTTATCACTGCGGAACCGTTCCGCCTGTCTGTGGGCCTCTTCCAAAATAACCTGCGCGCGCGGGGAATAACCGTCCCTCTCCGCAATAAGCACGGAAGTCTCGGGCGCGATCAGATCCTTTATCATTTCCTTAAGCTGTAAAACATCCACACCGTTATTTAAAAGCACGGTAGCCGCGACGCCGGTATTCTCCCGCAGGAGGCCTAACAGAATGTGCTCGCTCCCCACATAACTCTGCCGCAGGCTTTTCGCCGCCCGCTCGGCCAGCACAAGAGCCGCCTTTGCCTTATCCGTAAATTGTGGCTGCATTAATCTCTCATTCCTTTCCCATATTCCTCATATATCTCGTCTATAAGAGCATGCACTTCTTCACCGGAAATATTCTTACAGCTTGCTTTGGCAAGCGTGACAAGCAAGTCCTCCCTGATCTCCTCAAGGGCCTGCATCCTGTCAATGTCCACCGCCACCATGACGCCCTTCCTGCGATCCACCTTGACGTAGCCTTCCTGCTTTAGGACCGTATACGCCTTATTGACCGTGTGCATATTGACGCCGATGGTATCCGCCAGCTGTCTGACCGAGGGAAGCATATCCCCCTCCTGAAACCGGGAAGACGCAATCCCCATAATGATCTGATCCCGCAGCTGCATATAGATCGCCTGATCACTGTTAAAGTCTATTTCGATAAGCATGTAGCCCTTCCCCGTTTCCTATTTAAGGTCCTTATCATCCATATTGAGAAATTCAAACTCAAACTCATCGTCATCCAGAAGAAAATTCTTTGCTTTACGAGCCTTTGCAGGTCTGGCATTTTCCTGTGCGCCCTGTTCCCTCTCGTAATCCCCTTCCCGCCGTCTGCGCTCGGGTCTGTCGGATTTACCTCTGGCCGCTTCCTCCCGTCTGCGGGGTCTGCGCTCTTCCTCGTCCTCCCGTCTGCGGGCAGGGCGTTCTTCTCCATCCTCCCGTCTGCGGGCAGGTCTCTCTTCCCCCTCCGACGCTCTGCGCCCGGAAGGTCTCTCTTCTGTCTCCCTGTCCCGCTCTCTTCTGGAGGCCCTGCTGCCTGAGGACTCCTCTTGCTCTTCCTCGTCCTCATCCTCCTCATCCTCGTCATAATCCTCATAGTAAGCGTCCCGCAGTTTAAACGCCATGATGATGACCGTAATGACAAGCGCCGCCAGAAGCACGCCAAGCACCACGATCACGATCCGCTGTTTGACTATGGCGTCCGTATCCTCCGTATTTCCCAGCATCTGATTATAGGATGCCTCCAAAAGAGGCACAAGAGGCTGCTGCTTATTGTTCACATGGTCGTAAATATACCATACCTGTTCCCCTTCGGAATCAGTCTCCATCCCAAGTTCATAATCATTACTGGGCTGCGGCTCCTCCACAGGCGGCTCCTCTGCGGGCGGCTCCTCCACAGGCGGCTCTTCCACAGGCAGCATATCGCCAAGCTCCAGCAGATCGGAACGGATATACCCTGTCTTCTCCGACCCATTCGACCCTGTAAAGGTCACATAATACCATGTTTTACTGTCACTTCCTTCCGACTTTCCGCTGACCACCACCTGGGTGCCGGACGGAATGGATTCCACCGGATTATTGGAAGTGGACGGATCGGGACGCACTTTCGTCGACGCCGGCTTGGTCGTTGCGTATTGTTTGTCCATCGTCTCCTGCGCCTGCACCTGCGCGCCGCCGCTGTCGGCCGGATTCTCTCCGCCCTCCGGCGCTGTCTGCTCCGCGCCTTCCTCCGAGGAGGCCTGCCCTTCGTCTGCGCCCGTGGATGCAGAAACGGTGGGAATATCCCCGTCCCCTTTCTTTTCCACCATATCGGCGCGGATATAGCCCAGAACATCGCCCTGCACATAAACCTGATACCATGTCGTGCCGGAAGCGTCTACTTTTCCCCGGATTGAAATTTCCTTTCCGCCGGTGGTGCTGCCGATCACTTCACTGTCCTGACTCGGTTCCTTTCTGATATTGACGGAGCTTGGGATCACGGTGCCCGTAGCTTCCGCATGGCTCACCAAAGGATCGCACCACACAAGGATAAAGGCGGCCCCCAAAACGGCAAACGTCCTTACCGCGCGGCTGCCTCTTCCTGTTACTCTCTTACTCTTTTGCATCTTCATTCTTTTCTCCTCTGCCGGGGGTTGCGCGTAAGACTTGAAATTTCTTCTCACGCTATTCTCTTGTAAAACGCTTCGTACCTTCCTCGCCTTTACGCCGTTCCGTACTGTATCCGAACATATCGTCGCTATGTCTTGATTTTCTTGCCATTTCTTCCAGATCCCTGTGATGGGCTGTCTCACACTTCGGGCAGAACCGTCCCCAGCGGATCGCCGCGCCGCAAATTTCACAGCGCAGGAAAAACGTAGAATTGGGCGCAATCTCCAGTCTGGCTTCCTTTAACATTTCCCTGATGGCCTTCTGGCTCACGCCGGTAGCCTTGGACGCCTGCGCCGCATTGGCTCCCATATGTTTTTCAATGTAATTGCGTACCTTTCCGTAATCGTCATACTCCAGGGCGCCGCATTTTTCACACTCATATTCGCCCACACCCTTAAATACCATAACGCCGCCGCACTTTTCGCAGTAGGTTGGCCTGTTATAGGTATTGACCTTTGATATTTCCTTTTTGAGCATTTCAATTCTTTCTTCTCTGCCCATAAGATCACTTCCCTTCGAATTCTCCCTTTACGACTTGTTTCCCCAATTTACGCCTCGTCTATCGCCTTACCGATATCGTTTCTCATATACTGATGATCGAAATGCACCCACCTGGCTGCCTCGTAGGCGTTCGCCCTCGCATCCTGCAAAGTTTCGCCCTTTGCCGTAACGCCGAGCACCCGGCCGCCGTTTGTGACAATCTTACCGTCTTCCGACTTCGTTCCTGCATGGAAACAGTAGTACCCGTCTTTGTTCTCAAAGCTTTCCAGTCCCGTAATTTCAAAGCCCTTTTCGTAGGATACCGGGTATCCTTCCGATGCCAGAACCACACAGACCGCCGCATTGTTCTCAAACTCAAGCTCCATCTGATCAAGCCGCCCGTCGATACACGCCTCCACCACTTCAAGCATATCGTTTTTCATACGGGGCAGCACCACCTGCGCCTCGGGATCTCCGAACCGCGCGTTATATTCCAGTACCTTTGGCCCGTCCTGCGTCAGCATCAGTCCGAAGAAAATGACGCCCTTGAAGGGCCGTCCCTCAGCCGCCATGGCATCCACCGTAGCCTGATATATGTGCCTGCGGCAGAACGCGTCCACCTCGTCCGTATAGAAGGGACTGGGCGAAAACGTGCCCATGCCGCCGGTATTCAATCCCTGATCGCCGTCCAGCGCCCGCTTGTGATCCTGCGCGGAAGACATGATCCTGATCGTCCTGCCGTCCACAAAAGAGAGCACGGAAACCTCCCGGCCCGTCATAAATTCTTCGATCACCATGCGGTTGCCCGCCGCGCCGAACTTTTTATCTTCCATAATGGTGCGCACGCCTTCTTTAGCCTCTTTTAGCGTATTGCAAATCAGTACGCCCTTCCCCAGCGCAAGACCGTCCGCCTTCAAAACAACAGGCATCTTCGCGGTTTCCAGATAAGCAAGCGCCTTGTTCGGATCGTCAAAGTTCTCGTAAGCCGCCGTGGGAATCTTATATTTCTTCATCAAATCCTTGGAAAACGCCTTGCTTCCCTCCAGAATGGCCGCATTTTTCCGGGGCCCGAATACCCGCAGTCCCGCCGCCTCCATCTCGTCCACAAGACCGCCCACCAGAGGATCGTCCATGCCGACGATAGTCAGGTCGATGGCTTTCTCTCTGGCAAAAGCCGTAAGCTTATCAAATTCCATGGCCCCAATGGGCACACACTCCGCAATCTGCGCGATTCCCGCATTACCGGGCGCGCAGTATATCTTATCCGCTCTCGGACTCTTTGCCACAGCCGTCGCAATCGCATGCTCCCTGCCGCCGCTTCCCACAATCAAAATCTTCATCGTATCCTGTTCCTTTCCAAACTTCTTTTCACTCGGCGATCGTCACCCGGCCGTTTTCCACTCTGATCTGTCCTGCGGCAATCAGATTGATGCACCATGGCAGAAGCACCCACTCGGCTTCCTCCATCACTCTCTTTTGCAGAGTTTCCGGCGTATCCCCATCGCGTACCTTGACGGCCTTCTGCATGATAATCGGGCCCGTATCCATGCCGTCGTTTACAAAATGCACCGTAGCGCCCGTGATCTTCACGCCCCTTGCGAGAGCGGCTTCATGCACCCTCAGACCGTAATACCCCGTACCGCAGAAGGCCGGTATCAGGGACGGGTGTATATTGATGATCCGATTCTCAAACTGTCTTACCATCTCATCCGGCGCCTTCACCATAAAGCCTGCCAGCACGATCAGGTCAGGAGCCGCCTCCTTCACGCACTGAAGAAGCGCCGCTTCAAACAGAGACCTGTTTTCGTAGTCTTTTGGCGACACGCATACGCCCTCGATCCCCGCCTGTTTCGCCCGCTCCAGCGCGTAGGCGCCGGGATTGTTGCTTATCACCCTCACAATCTCCGTCTGACAGACGGCGCCCTGTGCGATACCATCAATAATCGCCTGCAAATTTGTGCCTCCCCCGGAGACGCACACCACTACTTTAAGCATTTTTACACTCCTTTCGGAGAACGCCCCCATTTCGGCCTTCTCCAGTGTGAGAAGCGTCTCTCAACGAAACAGACTGTGCCGCTGCGTTGTCAGAAGCGCTCACAGTTATCCGAACACTACCTCATGGTCTCCCGCAGCGGCCTCACCCACTGCCCATGCCTTCTCCCCTGCCTTTTCCAGAGCGGCGATGGTTTTATCCGCCTGATCCGCCTCCACGGCAAGCACCATGCCAAGGCCCATGTTGTAGGTATTGTACATCATCTTTTGTTCCAGACCGCCGGTCTTTTGCAGCAGCCCAAAGATGGGCGGTACCTCAAAGCTTCCCTTTTTCACCTTCGCCGACACACCCTCCGGAAGCATTCTTGGTATATTCTCATAAAAGCCGCCGCCGGTAATATGGCTGCATCCCTTTACGGTAACGCCTGCCGCCTTAACTTCCCGCAGAGCCTTCACATAAATTCTGGTGGGCGTAAGCAGCGTCTCCCCCAGCGTGGCGCCCAGCTCGTCATAATATTCGGAAAGCTTCTCTTTCGTCACGCCAAACACCTTGCGCACCAGAGAAAAACCGTTGCTGTGCACGCCGGAAGAAGCGATGCCGACAAGCACGTCCCCGGGCTTAATATCCGCGCCCGTAATCAGGTCTTTTTCTTCCGCCACGCCAACTGCGAATCCGGCAAGATCGTACTCCTCCTCCGGCATCAGTCCCGGATGCTCCGCCGTCTCTCCGCCGATCAGCGCCGCGCCTGCCTGCTTACAGCCCTCGGCCACGCCCTTTACGATGGCCGCAATCTTCTCGGGATAATTCTTGCCGCAGGCTATGTAATCCAGAAAGAACAGCGGCTCCGCCCCCGCGCATACCACGTCGTTCACGCACATGGCCACGCAGTCAATGCCTACGGTGTCATGCTTATCCAGAAGATAAGCCAGCTGAATCTTTGTGCCCACGCCGTCCGTTCCCGACAAAAGCACAGGCTTTTCCATATTTTTAATCTTTTCCAGAGAAAACGCGCCCGAAAATCCGCCCAGTCCGCCCAGCACTTCCGGCCGCATCGTCCCTTTCACATACTGCTTCATCAGCTCTACCGAACGGTAGCCCGCCTCAATGTCAACTCCTGCTGCTCTGTAATCCATATTCCCTCCGTATCGGAGCATTTGTTGCGAAGATACGCGAGCAGAATCTCAAATTCTGCTCTGCGATTCCGAGTTTGCAGCTCCAACGCAAACTGGCGTGTGAAAAACCAGCGCATTCGCGTGATTTTTCACACATTCCTCCTTATTGGTCAGGCTTTCAGGTAAGTCTTGTAACCTACCTCCTGAAGCCTTGCATCCTTCTCCTGCACGCTCTCCTTAAGACTCTGCGCGTACTTTTTCACCCGTTCCAGTATGGCCGGATCGGAAACCGCCAGTATCTTTGCCGCAAGGATCCCCGCATTCTGTCCGCCGCCGATAGCCACCGTGGCCACCGGAATGCCCGAAGGCATCTGCACGATGGAATAAAGAGAATCCACCCCGCCCAGATCGGAAGTCTTCATGGGCACGCCGATCACCGGCATGGGAAAAATCGCCGCACACATGCCCGGCAGGTGCGCCGCCTTCCCGGCTCCCGCAATAATCACCTTAAATCCCTTTTCTTCCGCGCTCTTCGCATACTCAAAAAACACATCCGGCTCCCTGTGGGCGGAAATAATCGTCATCTCATAGGAAATGCCGAGCTCCTCCAGAATGTCAGCCGCCTTCGCCATAACGGGCATATCCGAATCGCTGCCCATCACGATGCCTACCTGTGCCATCTGCAAATACCTCCTAAACCACAACATCTTGTGTCAAAACAAAGTTTCCTGCTATACAGTGTACTAAATTCTCGCTGATTTCGCAACACATTTTATCGCCGCCAGTCACGCCGTAAATCCGCGGTTTAACTCCTCACAGCCCGGCAGTACAAATTGACCGTTTTGGATAATGGCATATTTTTCTCCCCTGGAAGTCAGCACGGAAAGTTCTCCCAGCTCGTCATACGGGATCGTAATATCCGTATGGCACTGGAAATACGCCTTACTGACATCCGTGTCACGTAAAGCTGACACCTCGTTCTCTTTTGCCACGATCTCCTTACCGTCCGGGTTGAAGCTGCGCACTTCCTCTTCATGGGAGTAACAGGTATCCCCCAGCGCAAAGTGGGGCCCCGTCTTTTCCGCAATCAGTATGGGCAGTTTCGCCTCGATCCCGTACTTTCTGGCAACGGCAAAGGCCGTCGTGTTCGTGCCGATGGCAAACTCCCCCAGCGGCAGTCTGTCGTGGTGAAACAAAAGGTTATCCTTAATATATCTGCGGTTCTCCTCTGGCGAAGCAAAGTTATTACAGCCGTAATCCGTCACAAATCCATCCCGGAATACAATCCGCAGATCCCGGTATTCCAGCCCGGACAGAAACACCCGCGTCACATGCAGCGTCCCCTCCGTACCGGCCAGAAGCGGCGAAGTAAACACCTCTCCCACAGGAATATTCACGTCCGCCACACAGTTTTCAAAATTCGTCTGGGTACGGGGATCCTCCAGCCGGTGAAGCTGTACTTTCATATCCGTAGCGTTTTCTCCCATTCCTTTGACCAAAACAGTCGATCCCTTGTCAAGGCAGTCGATAATAGTCTGCTGGATATTTCGGTAAAGCATATAGTCCAGCGTATTGATACGCACGATATCGTCAAAAATTTCCCGGTAGCGCTCTCCGATCTGCGGTACGGGAAAGGCAATGATCGTAAAGCTGTGCTCCTCACCCCTGATATATTCATTCTGCACCGCCGCGATCTGTCCCGCGTTCTCCACGGAAAGCTTCTGCTGCTTTTCGCTGAGACGGCAGGCCGTCTTCTTTGTCACCGGCACAAAGGGCTCCTCCCCAAAACTCTCTATCACCGCCGGGCCGCCGTAAAGAGCCGCCAGCTCCTTATATTTCTCAAACACATTCCGCACCGCCTCCAGCCTGCGTCCCGCAAGCGCGCCGTCCAGAAACAGCGCCCAGTCCTCCTTGTGGTCATAGTCGTACTGCCTATTCGGGTTTGCGCCGCAGTAACCGTTCTTGCTCACATTCCTGCCCTGAAAAATACTGGCGCCGGCACGATAAAACGTCGACTGTAGACCCATTCGGTCAAAATTATCAACCATCTGACGAACCACCCGCTCAAACCCAAGAAAATAACGGACTGCCACCGTTTCCTTGATGGAAATGTCCTTCCCCGTCACCTCAAACCCGATGCGGTATCCCTCGGTACAGGTATCCGCCATCTTCCTGATTTCTTCCGCCGGCATTTCGTTTAGATGGGCCGCCGTTCCCAGCTCATTCTCTGAAATATACTCGCCGAAATAATAGAGATAACGCAGATCCGAAAGGTCGCTCTCCATGATGATCCGTCTCGCAAAATCCCTGTCCGCCCCCAGAAGCGCTTCCGTTTTTTCTTCAAACTCCGCCTCATAATAATCGCTCACATACCAGTAAAAAATCTGCCGCAGCGCTTCGGCCTCCGGCTCTGCATGTTCCTGCGCCGCACAGACAAAGGACTGATAAACCTCCAAAAGAAGCTCCATGCGCACCGCCATGGAAGCGCGGTTTTTCTCGTAGGCGGCAGGAATCATGCTGCGAAGCTCCCCATACAGAAAGGATAAAGCCCGCCCAATTGACTCTCCCAGTCGAGAAACTGCATAATCCGGATTGGCATAGCTTTTGTCGTATTGTTCCGGCAGGATATCCTCATATAGCAGATGATTGCGCTCCTGCAGCTCCTCCATCGACGCCCGGAAAAGACTACCGTCTTCCACAAACGCCAGTGTTTGATCCATCATCTTCACAAACTCCGCCATCTGCGTGAAATATTCCCGATAGGCTTCCCCACAGATTGACTCATTCGGTATTTCCCTAATCCTTGAAAGCGCCAGGTCGTAACGCTCTGCAATCAGCTCTTCCCGTCTCATTTCCGTCTTATCCCTTTCTTATCGAAACTTCCCTGTTTCAGCCCCGTTTCCAAAATAACGCCGCCCCCGTTTCCAAAACGATAACGGTCCCCGTTTCTGAAAGTCAGGCGTAGGCCCCCGCATATAAAATCACGCTCAGCGCCGCCAGAACCAGCACATTTAATACGATCCCCAGATAACTGAAAAAATAAAACTTATCCCGCTCCGATTTTGAGAGCACCCCCAGCACAATGCCCGCAAAGGCAAAGAGCATGGTAAGGAACGCCACCGCCCCGTATTGGAGGGGAACCTGCCCGTCATTTCTGTAGCTGTTTACAATAATGTACCCCAGCGACGCAATGGAGATCATGCCGAGAATCGTCGCCATAATTCCTTTGAGAGTGTGCTCTTTATTGGTAAACATGAAGCTTTTTTTCATTGCCGCTCTCCTTCAATGTACGCAGCCGCTTGTTTTTCCTTTACGGCTACAAAATAGGGTATTCCCGTCCAAGCCGAAAATACCCTTTCCGTTTAAAATAAAATTTTATTTCTCCCCGCCAGAAGCTTTGCTCCGCTGATGATCAGAAGCACGCCCGCGGCCACGCCTACGACCAGACTCACCACGCCCACCGCAATGTTTAAGGCGCCGGAACCTCCCATTGTCCTGTAAGTTTTCTCTTCCATATCATACTCCTTCCTGCTCATACTTTGCCCCGTAGGTCTCATAATAGGCGTCTATTCTGCCTTTCAGTTCATCGTCGATATAAACGACGCCCTGATAAGGCCTGTTGTAGAGGTATTCCACCACTTCCTCCATGGTCACGATGGCCCCTGTCTCAAAACCGTACTTCTCCTTAATCTCTTCCAGTGCGCTCTTATCGCTCGAAAGCCCCTTTTCCATACGGTTTAAGGAGACCATAAGCCCCTGAATCGAAACATCCGCCTGTGCCTTTAAAACAGGAAACGTCTCCTCGATGGACTTACCGGAGGTGGTCACATCCTCAATAATCACCACTTTGTCCCCGTCTTTTAATTTACTGCCAAGCAGGATACCCGTATCGCCGTGATCCTTCACTTCTTTTCTGTTGGAGCAGTAGCGGATCTCTTTTCCGTAAAGCTCGCTGATCGCCATGGTCGTTGCCACCGTAAGGGGAATCCCTTTGTAGGCGGGACCGAAAAGCACGTCAAAATCCAGACCGTAACGGTCATGGATGGCTTTCGCATAATATTCGCCAAGCCTCCTTAACTGCGCGCCCGTCACATAGGCGCCCGCGTTCATGAAAAACGGAGATTTTCTGCCGCTCTTAAGGGTAAAATCTCCAAACTTCAATACCTGGCTCTCCACCATGAAGCCGATAAACTCCTGCTTGTACTGTTCCATCGCCGTATCCTCATTTTCTGCTCTTGTGTCGTCTGCATCCGGGCGAAAAACACCCGTCTTTACTGTACCACATCACAGCGCGCTTTTCAATCTGCAATTCCTGTCTATAAAGCTGCAATAAACTTACGCCGTCTCTTTTCCCCCATAACGCACCGTTTTCTCTCACCCCACCTCTCTCCTCAGTCTCAGCAGAATCCTCTTCTCCATCCGGCTGACCTGCACCTGGCTGATCCCCAGACATTTTGCCACCTCCATCTGCGTCTTGTCCTGAAAATACCGCATGCCAATCAGCTGTCTCTCCGTCTCCGAAAGCGTCCCCAGAAGCTGTTCCAGCAGCATGTGATTTAAAATCTTTTCCTTCTCCGTATCCTCCCCCGCCCGGTTAACCCCGGCGGTGCATCCGGCGCCGTTTTCCACAACCTGATCCACCAGATATATTTCATTGCCGTCCGACTGGTAAACCGACTTGTAGATAGATTCCACTTCCACATTGGCGTCAAGCGCCATGACAATTTCCTCTATCGTAAGCTCCGTTTGGGCGGATATTTCCTGCAGCGTAGCCTCCCTGCCGTAGATCTGGGAAAGCTTTTCGGCCGCCTGCTTAATCTTCCAGCCGTTTTCTTTCAGGGTACGGCTCACCTTCACCATCCCGTCGTCCCGCAAAAACCGTTTGATTTCTCCTTGAATCATGGGTACCGCATAGGTGGAAAAGCGCACGCCAAACTGCAGGTCAAATTTATCAATTGCCTTGATCAGCCCGATGCAGCCGATCTGAAACAAATCCTCCGCATCATACCCTCTCCCGATGAAACGCTTCACAATATGCCGCACCAGCCCCAGATTTTCTTCTATCAGTACCTCTCTCGCCTCTTTATCTCCTGCCTGTGATCGTTCGATTAATACGGCAGTTTCCTCCATAGGCTACTCCTCGCTGACGATCCAGCCGCCAAGACCGATCTTTTTATACATGCGCACCAGCGTTCCCTGATCCGGTTCGGAAACCACCTCCAGATCGTCCATAAAAGCTTCCATAAAGGCAAACCCCATCCCGGATCGCTCCCACTCCGGCCTCGTGGTAAACAGCGGCTGCATGGCCCGGCTCACATCCTCAATTCCCACGCCCCGGTCTATAATTTCCACTTCCAGAACGCTGCCCTTCAGCTCACAGTTCATCTTCACTCTGTCGGTAACGCAGCCCCTGTTTCCATAGCCGTGTATAATTGCGTTTGTCACCGCCTCGGACACAGCCGTCTTTACGTCGGAAAGCTCCTCCAACGTTGGATTTAAGGGCGCTATAAACGCCGACACCGCCATTCTTGCAAAAGCTTCATTATCTGACACCGCCGCAAATTCCAGCCGCATCTCATTGGTAACAAGCCTGTAATCCTTTTTTTCCGTAACCTCTATCATATCTTCCCTCCTCTTATTTCCGAGTTTGCGGCAAGCATCGCGCAGACGCAAATCTCGCCATCGAGCAGTTTACTGCTCGATCAGCTCCACAATATTTTCAAGCCCCGACAAAAGAAGCAGCCGCCTGATCCTGCTGCCCGCGTTGACCGCGTAGACCTTCCCGCCGAAACAGGATATTTTCCGATACCGTCCCAGAATAATGCCGACGCCGGAGCTGTCCATAAAGGTTGTCCGCTCAAAATCAAACACCACGTTTCCCACCTTTTTGGATACAATGTACCGGTCGGCCCTCTTACTTATGTCAACTGATTTATGATGGTCTATTTCAGCCGGCATTCTTATCATCAGGTAATTGTCAATGACTTTAAAATCTTCTTCCATATTATGTAAACCTCCTTTTCCATCTTCGGGCATCAGAAAAGGACATGATGGTTTTCATCATGTCCTCTTTCGTATTTCCGATATTTCTCTCATGTACGCCGAAGTTTCGCCTGTACTACTCCCCGTTTATCTGCGCCAGCGTATTCTCGGATTTATCCGCCTTCTCCGTATTGGGGAACAGCTCGATCACCTGCCGGTAAATTTCAGCCGCTCTCTGCTCCTCTCCCATGCGGTAATAGGAGTTGGCCAGATCAAAAAGCGCCTGCCCGTTGGTTGGATCGTACTGATACGCCTTTTCCAGATTGGGAATGGCGTCCGCATAATTTCCTGCCCAGAATGCCGCGTGGCCGTCTTCGTCATAAGATTCCGCAATCTGCGGCCCGATCAGCGCCAGCAGGGTATTGTAAAGATTCTCAAAGGCTTCGGAATTTTCCTCCGCACCCTCCCCGGCCTGTTCCGTCTCGATTTCTTCCAGATAATCCGCTACAACGGTAACATTCGTCTGATCTGTCAGATACGCATCGGCCGCCTTCATCAGGCTTTCCACAGACTGCAGATCGCCGTCGGTTCCCATATATGCCGTCACATCCTGCTGTAAAGCGTCGTTTTGTGACTGTAACTCATTGAGCTGCTGCTGCAGCTCGTCAATGGTAGCCGACTTCGCGTCAGACTGCTCGCTGACCTTACGGAGCTCCTCGTCTATGCCCGCCTTGGCCGTCTGTATTCTGGCCGGCAGAATCAGAAAAAAGGCGATGGCCACACCGATGGCCACACCGATTCCAAGATTAAGCAGTGAAGTAACGCCCCGGCTCTCCTTCACGTTTGCCGGCTGGATAATCGTCTCGTTCCCGCTCTGATATTTAATGATCTCATCCGACTTTTTCTGTTTCCTGGACGAATTCTTGACGCCCTCCTCGGGCAGAAGCATCTCGTCCACTTCTTTCAGATAGCGGAGCGTGGCCGTGTTGTTGGTATCTATCTCCAGACATTTGGTAAGCTCTCTCTTTGCCCGCTCCCACTCCTCGCTGTTGATGTAGAGTAACGCCAGAAGCTGATGCGCCCTGATAAATTTGGGATTCAGGGAGAGCACCTTTTTAAGCTGAATCACCGCCAGGTCAAGGCTGTCCTGATTACAGTAGGTCAGCGCCTGATTGTATTTTTTAATGGTCTGATTGATGGTATCCAGACGGTTCTGATTCGTCTGGATCATATTGATATAATCGTCCGCAATGTTCTTCTTCGGACGCAGATTTTTACTGATTACCCACTCGCTTAAGGCAGCCACCACCTCGCCGGTCTCAAAGTAGACCAAGCCCAAAAGGTTTCTGGCTTCCACATTATTCTTGTCAAATTTAAGGCTCTGCCGCAAACTTGTGATCGCACCCGTCAGATCCCTGACGCCGGCCCGCTCCAGTCCATCGTTATAAAAACGATTGGAGATATATATAATCCTCTTATAAAGGGCTACATCGGCACCGCAGTTCGTGCAAAAATCATGTTCGGACAGTGTACAGCCGCACTGGTAACAATTCATCTATGCCAATCCCCTATTCTACCGGTTTCTTTGAATCCTTGACAATCTTCACCATCAGGTCCGCCATATCCGTCAGATCCTGATTGTAGATCGCCTCTTCCGCGTCCTCCACTTCCAGACTGGGATGGAACTTTTTCAATTCCTCTTCAAAATTAATCATGCTCAAGGCTCCTTACAAGGGCTTTCACTTCACCCACCAAATATAATGAACCGACAATATACACCTTATCCCCGTCATTCTTCTGTGACAGCAGCGCCGTAAACGCCGCCTCCGTCGTGTCATATATCTTCCTGTCAAATCCTGTATATTGTCTGAAAGAATCTATCAACTGTGCTAACGGCAATCCCCGTTCTCCCTGTAAAGGCGAAAGGCAGATCTCATCAAAAAGCCCCGCCCTGGAAAGCAACGCCGCCGCTTCCCTGTACTGTTTGTCCCGCACTGCAGAATAGAGCAGCAACCGCCTGCCCGTACAGGAATGCCGTTTTACCGTCTCCAAAAAAGCGCGTATGCCGTCCACGTTATGGGCGCCGTCAACATACACCGAAGGCAGCACCTCTTCCATCCTGCCAGCCCAAAACGCTTCCCGAATCCCGTCCTGCATCACAGGAACCGTAATCCGCCTGTCTGTCAGAAGCGTCAACGCCTTCACCGCAAGGGCTGCGTTTTCCACCTGATAGAGTGCGGATGTGGACACAGTAAAACCAATATAATCATCATAGTGTAAATGAAGAGAAAAATCAATCGTTTTATTTTTAATCTTTATTTCTTTTATCGCTGTTTTCTCAAGTGGAATGGGCTTTGCCCCCGTCTTTTTTGCATATTCCTCTATAACGCGGGTTACCTCCTCCTGCTTGTCCGGATAGACGACAGGAACGCCACAGCGCATAATCCCCGCCTTCTCCCCCGCAATCAGGGGCAGCGTATCTCCCAGGTACTCCATATGATCATACCCGATTGCCGTCAGAATACACACTTCCTTCTGATCTGTTACATTGGTGGCGTCAAGCCGGCCGCCAAGCCCGGTCTCCAGAACCTCGTATTCCACATGATACTTTTCAAACAAAATCATGGCCATGAAAAACAGAAATTCAAAAAAAGTTGGATGATACGTTTCGGGAGAAAAGCTTTTCACTCCTTCCAACACCTTTCGGAACGCATACAAAAACGCTTCCTCCGACACCTTCTCCCCGTCTATCACAAACCGTTCCCGCATGGTAATCAGGTGGGGCGACGTAAACATACCGCAGGAAATACCCGCCTTTTGCAGAACAGAGCACAAATAAGCACAAACGGAGCCTTTTCCGTTTGTGCCTGCCACGTGTACAATCCTGCCACTCCGCCCCGGATATCCCAGATATTCCCAGAACCGCGCGGTGTCCTCTCTGCTGTTCTTTTTCGTAAATTTAGGGGTGGCGTTGATATACTCCTCCGCCGCCCCATAAGTATCAAACATTTCTTTCATTGTCCGTCCGCCACTATCAGCTGTGCACAATAACGGTACCTTCAATCACGCCCTTCTCCGCGGCGTACTTCATAAAGCAGGTATTCCGGTCAAGGGTCATCTGCTCGGCGTTGACACTGATCACCACATTCCGATAGATATTGCCGTCCACCTTAATATAGGAATCCCTGCCCTCTTCCATGGTGGTCTCCAGCTCCTCACGCTCCTTGCCCACCTTATCAAGCTCCGCAAAGTATTCGTCCTTGAGCCGGTTCCATTCCAGAAGACTGGCCTCCGTATTTTTGGCGGTACTCGCGCCCCGCATACGCTTCTCGCGCAGCGCCTCCGTCATGGTATCCACCAGCTTCGAAAGCCGTTCCTTAATCTCCGTCTCCTTGCGTCTCGCCTCCAGAAGCTTATCGAAAGACTCCGGTTCATAGCCGCAGTGGAGAACGGTTTTAAGCTCCACATCATTTCCTGCAGTCATAGCCTCAATACTCTTAAGGGCATGGGTATAGCCGCCGATAATCGCGCCTCTCTTACCTGTGGTAATCACCTTATCCCTGGCATTGACCTTCGCATTCAAAATAACGTTACACTGCACCAGGCCGCCAGCATCCACAGTAGTGTTCTCTATAAACTCGGCAAAGACATTGCCTCTGGCGGAAATCTTTCCGCCGCCCTGAATCCCGCGCGTGAGCATTACGTCGCCGCCCGCAAACAGGGTTGCCGCGCCCGTGGTCCCGTGAATCTCTATGTTACGTCCGGCACGGATAACGATGCCGCCCTCCACATTGCCGTTAATGATAATATCACCGAAAAACTCAATCTTACCGATAATTGCATCCACATCCCCCATGATTTCATGGACATTCTGGATGTCGATCTTCCCGTCCTTAACCTCGATCTTTCCGTCGCTCTGTGCGTAATAGGTGCCGTTTTCTCTGGTGATCCCCTTTCCTCTCATGGGAGGAAGATCTCTGACGGGATCCGCCTTCATCTCACCGCCCGTAACCGTATAACCGTTCTCACCTTGCACCGCATAATGATAAATCGCCACCTTGTCGCCCTTGTGCACATTCTGCAGCGCGCTCATACTGGAATAATCAACCGAACCGTCTTCATTGACTCTGGGGCCGCAGTGCTCCTCGGGCGAGAAAAGATACTCAAACCAGCCGTCCGTACCGGGCTTCGACTGGGCCCCTCTTGCCACCAATATCTCTCTGTCATAGACCTTTTTCTTAATCATGGCCGACAGGTTAGAGCTGTGATACCCCTTAACCACCCCCTGCAACTCCAGATAGTTTTCCAGATCCCGCCTGGTATAGGTCTGTCCCTCATCAGGGGGCGCGAGGTAAAGCCACGCCGCCATCTCGTCCTCTTCTACCCGTAGATAGGTGCCTTCCGCCAGATTCGACTCAACGGGAAGCGCTTTGGTCTCCACGGCTACCGCCGACTCAGGCGCTGTATCCTGCGCCGCTCCCGCTTCGGCTGCCGGCTGTCTCTGTACTGCCGCCTGCTGCGCTGCGGGCTGCTGCTGTGCCGCCGGCTGGGCTGCCTGCGCGTTTTTTCCTTTTACTCTGGCCATCGCCGCTTTCAGTTTATCCAGCTGTTCCGACGACAGATTGACTTCCGCCACGTGACTCACCTCCCTTCCTTTTATATTATGACGACCATGTCACATATTTCCAATATATCGCTTCTAACTATAACTTTACACCAAAACAACTTACTTTTCCAGTGCTAAAGTATATTTTTTTCCAGTTCTGTGCGCGTTCCTCGCAAACTCCCCGTTTACGGCGCTTTTCGCCGCAGTACGGCCGTCAGACAAGCTGCGAAAGCCGCTCCTCTACCTGCGCCTTCATCTGCGTGTACTTTTCCAGCTTCGCGCGCTCTTCGGCCACTTTCTGCTCCGGCGCCTTGGCCATAAATCTTTCGTTGCCAAGCATTCCCTGCACGCGGGCCAGCTCCCCACAAAGACGCTTCTGCTCCTTTTTGAGGCGCTCGATTTCCTGCGCGATATCCACCAGCTCCTCGAAGGGGATGTAAACGGTTGCGCCCTGAATCACCACGGACACTGCGCTGTCGTCAATGCCTCCCCTGTCCGCCTGCACGGTCAGCTCAGAGGCTGCCGCCAGCGCCGTAAAGAACTGTCTGCCCTCCTCAAAAATCCGCCGCACCTCTTCCCTGTCGCTGACTACATACACCGCCGCCTTTTTACCGGGCGCAACGTTCATCTGGGTTCTCACGTTACGGATGCCGCGCACCGCTTCCTTCATCAGCTCGATAGCGGTCTCCTCCTTCACAAACGCCCACTCTTTCGTGGATTCAGGCCACCGGGATATCATGATGGATTCCTCTTTTGTCTGCAGGGTGCAGAAAATTTCCTCGGTGATAAACGGCATGTAGGGATGCAGCAGCTTTAACGCGGCGGCAAGCACATTCTGCAAAGTCCAGAGGGCCGCCCTCTTTCCTTCTTCCTCGCCCGCACCGCTGCTGTAGAGTCTGGGCTTCACCATCTCGATATACCAGTCGCAGAACTCATCCCAGATAAAGTCGTAAACCTTCTGCACGGCAATTCCCAGCTCGAAGCTGTCCATGTTGTCCGTCACTTCCCCGACCAGCGTATTCAGTTTCGAGAGAATCCATTTGTCCACCGGATAAAGGCTGTCCTTCACCTCCTCGTAGGACGCCTCCCAGCCGCGTTTTCCCGTCTTCTCCTCCTCCTGATCCATATTCATCATAATGAAGCGTGAAGCGTTCCATACCTTGTTTGCAAAATTCCGGCTTGCCTCCACTCTTTCATAGTAGAAACGCATATCGTTTCCGGGCGCATTGCCGGTAATCAGCGTAAGTCTGAGCGCATCCGCCCCATACTTGTCGATAATTTCCAGCGGGTCAATGCCGTTGCCCAGAGACTTGCTCATCTTCCGTCCCTGGGAATCCCTCACAAGGCCGTGGAACAGCACCGTCTTAAAGGGCTTCTCCCCCATCTGCTCATAGCCGGAAAAAATCATGCGGATTACCCAGAAGAAAATAATATCATAACCCGTTACCAACACATCCGTGGGATAGAAATAATCCAAATCCTCCGTCTTTTCCGGCCACCCCAGCGTAGAGAAAGGCCACAGCGCCGAGGAAAACCAGGTATCCAGCGTATCGGGATCCTGTGTGAAGCCGGCGCCGCCACATTTCGGGCAGACATGGGGCGCCTCCTTCGCTACCACAATCTCCCCGCACTTATCGCAGTAGTAGGCCGGAATCCGATGCCCCCACCAGAGCTGGCGGCTGATGCACCAGTCGCGGATGTTATCTGTCCAGTTAAAGTAAATCTTGTCCATCCGCTCCGGAATCAGACGGATATCGCCCTTTTTCACTGCCTCCACGGCAGGCTTAATTAGTTCATCCATCTTTACGAACCACTGCTGTTTGATCATGGGCTCGATGGTCGTACGGCAGCGGTCATGGGTTCCTACATTGTGGGAATAGTCCTCAATCCGCACCAAAAGCCCTTCCTGTTTCAGCTCTTCCACGATCTGCTTTCTTGCCTCATACCGGTCAAGCCCCGCATATCTGCCGCCGTTTTCGTTGATGGTCGCGTCGTCGTTTAAGATATTGACCTCCGGCAGATTGTGTCGTTTTCCCACCTCGAAATCGTTAGGGTCGTGGGCGGGCGTAATCTTCACAACGCCTGTCCCAAACTCCATGTCCACATACTCATCCTCCACCACGGGGATCGGCTTATTCACAATGGGAAGCCAGACCTGTCTTCCTTTTAAATAAGTATATCTCTCATCGTTCGGATTCACAGCCACCGCCGTATCGCCCAGCATGGTCTCGGGACGGGTGGTCGCAAACTCCAGAAATTCCGTCCTGCTTGGCTGTCCGTTCTCATCCACTAACGGGTATTTGATGTGCCAGAAATGACCCGCCTGCTCCTCATACTCCACCTCCGCGTCGGAAATGGAGGTATTGCAGACAGGACACCAGTTAATGATGCGGCTGCCTTTATAAATCCAGCCTTTTTCATGCATCTTTACAAACACTTCCGTGACCGCCTTATTGCAGCCCTCGTCCATGGTAAAACGCTCCCTGTCCCAGTCGCAGGAAGACCCAAGCTTCTTAAGCTGGGAAACAATGCGTCCGCCATATTCTTTCTTCCAGTCCCAGGCCCTCTCAAGAAACCCTTCTCTGCCCAGATCGTTCTTGTCGATGCCCTCCTCTTTCAATTTCTCGATAATTTTTACCTCAGTTGCGATGGAAGCATGATCCGTCCCCGGCTGCCAGAGCGCATTATACCCCTGCATCCTCTTATAGCGGATCAGAATATCCTGCATGGTGTTGTCAAGGGCATGTCCCATATGGAGCTGCCCTGTGATATTCGGCGGGGGAATCACGATGGTAAACGGTTTTTTCGTCCTGTCAACCTCCGCGTGAAAATATTTTTTATCCAGCCACTTCTGATACAGTCTGTCCTCAATCCCTTTCGGATCGTAGGTTTTTGCAAGTTCTCTACCCATTTTTTCCTCCTTTATCGAAACGCACTTATTGATTTTGCTTAAATAAGCAGATTCGAAACGCTTTGCATTTCTCATTCGCGCAAAAACGCCCTCTGCCAGTCCCCTGACAAAGGGCGCGTATGCGCGGTACCACCTTCATTTATCGCTCGGCGAAGCCGAAAAAGCTTCCGGCTTCCAATCCGATAACGGGGATCAGTCGTGAACGCTTACTGAGCCTTCGGAAAGCTGTCCCGAACGCCTTTTTGCATCCCGGTTCCAGAGCCACTTCCACAATTCCTCTCCGAAGAAGCCTTTCAGCGGACGGCTTCTCTCTCTGGCGGCGGTCGATCATGTACTCCTCTCTGTCATCACCTTTACAATTACCTAATACTATAGACAATTACAAAACTTTTGTCAATTCTCTTTTCAGGACACCTTCGTCTCCCCGATCACGGATAAAAAGACCTCTACCAGCTTCGGATCAAACTGCGTGCCGGAGCACCGTAACAGCTCCCTCTTCGCATCCTCCTCATTCATGGCCTTGTGATAGGGCCTGTCGTGCACCATCACGTCATGGGAATCCACCACCGTAATAATACGGGATAAAAGAGGAATTTCCTCCCCCGCAAGCCCGCCCGGATAACCGCCGCCGTCCCATCTCTCATGGTGGTGCAGAATGTATTCGCCGATGGGCTTAAGCTCCTTGGACGCATTGGCAATCCGATATCCCTTCTCGGTGTGGGTCTTCATGATCTCCCACTCCGCCTCCGTAAGCTTTCCCGGCTTCAATAAAATGGAATGGGGAATGGCAATCTTCCCGATATCGTGGAGCACTGCCAGAAGCGCCAGCTTCCCCAGCTCTCCGTCAGCCAGATGAAGCGCCTGTCCCAGCCTGATGGCCATCTCTCTTGTCCGTTCCACATGCTCTTCGGTCTCGTAATCGCTCTCCGTCAGCGTCTGCGTCAGAGAATCCAGAAGGGAGCTCTTCTGGGAGGACTGGTTCATCATCTTCTTGGTGCGCATGCTCTCCGCGGCCTCCCTGACCGCTTCCTCCACGCTCTTTGTCTCATCCCGGATCACGGCGATCCCGTACTCCATATCCGTATTGATGCCCGTATCGTTGGCTTCCCTGTACTGCTCCTTTATTTTTTCAAAAAGACGGACTGCATATTCCTGCTCTGCCTCGGTGAGCGCCGCCGCCATATCGCCGTCTTCCATCCTTGCCAGTATTGCGTTTGCGGGCAGATTTTCCCGCAGCAGATCGGCCGCCTGCCTGAGCAGCTCATTGCCCCTTCTCCAGCCGAACACATCGTTGACCAGACCGATGCCGTTGGCGTTACATACCACCACCGTCACGGGATAAATCCCCTGTGAAAGAACCTTATCAGTCTCACTGTAAAAGCTGTCTTTGGAATAAAGTCTGGTCAGCATGTCCCGCTCTGTCTCCAGATTCGTCATGATCAGTAGATGGCCGATGCTTCGCCCCCGTTCGTCCCGCAGGCAGGTAAAGGCACACTGATACCTGCGCGCCCCGGCGCTGCCCGGATTTTCCCATTCGAAGGTCTGATCCTCGCCGATGCTCTGCAAATCCCGAAATGCGCCAAGCTGCAGAAAATCCATCATGCTGATTCTTTGCTCCTGGGAGTTCAAAATCGGAAACAGTTCCCGCATATCCCGATTGGTATCCGCCACATATCCCTCATAATCAAAGAGAATCACAGGCCTGCCCATATACTCCAGAACCATCTTTCGAGTGGTATTGAGCATTCCTTTTGACGTATAGTCAAAGGTATTTCTGTAGACAAGAGGGCAGACAAATCCGTACACCAAAACTGCCGGATCCATGGACAGCTTCAACAGCTCCGCCATATAGAAAATAGTCAGCAGGCCGATCACGCACAGCGCCAGAAGGGTATTGACATATCTGGCCCTGTAGATTTTAGGCACAATAATAATCTTACGGATTAAAATATAAAAAATCACGGCCACGAGCAGATACACAAAGGCCAGATGCATATAAAATCCCCATTTGGCCTCAAACATGTATTTTATGGCATAAACGCTGTCTTTCTGATACTGATAGCGCAAAACCACCTCGCGAAAAACGTTCAGGATCAGAATCGCCGCATCCACGCCGGTCAAAAGATACACCGTGAAAATAACCGTCTTCTTAAAACGGGGCGCCTCTATTCTTGACTGGGTAAACTCTATCATATAGTAGACCATGGACAGAACCAGAAAATCCAGGCATACAAAGTAAGCGCTGGTGGTGAGCGACGCCGCAAAATAAGTCCCGGCGCCGATTCTGCCAAGGTATGTAAGATTGACCGCGCAGGCTGCCAGAAACATGGTTCCCGTAACCGCCGCAAGATGCGTTTTTCTTTTAAAACTTATTATGGCATAGAACAGAGCGCAAAGCGCCGCCAGACCACATGCTATGTAACACCAGCTCATAAATCTTTCCTCGTTATGGTAATAGTAGAATTTATTGTATCATATTTGACCCTGCACATGCAAATGCTTGACTATGGAAAAACGTGTGCTTGCCTGTTTCGTGACATTAGCCATACGCAGCACCTGCATTCTGCCGATAAAATGGTGGGCCCAAAGTACACCAGGGGCAGGCGCGGCTCTTTCACCCCGATGGTATATTGCAGGTTTTTTTTAGGTATGCTCTGTGGATTTATTGATATGCTACATCTGGTATGGTTAGAAATTCTTAAATTGGCACTTTTAAAAATACCATGTCGACACTATGATAAGACTAATTTAAAAAGAAACACCCTGCCGCTGCTTGAGGGCGGGCGTACAAGAAAGGCGGAAACAGACATGAAAAACGAAAAATTACTGAAAATTGTATTTACGGGTATTTTTGCCGCATTATCTTATGTGGTATTTACCTTCTTACAGATTAAGATCCCTCTGCCGGGCGGCGACGCCACCTCCATCCATCTGGGAAACGCCGTCTGCGTTCTGGGCGCGCTGCTGCTTGGCGGGCTGTACGGCGGTCTTGGCGGCGCCATCGGCATGACCATCGGCGATCTTCTGGATCCGGTCTATGTGGTCTATGCCCCCAAAACCTTTATCCTGAAGCTGTGCATCGGTCTGATCACGGGGCTGATCGCTCACAAAATCGCACATATCAGCACGGAAACCGATAATAAAAAGGTCTATAAATGGTGTTTTGCCGCCGCTGTGGGAGGCCTGCTGTTCAACGTAATTTTCGATCCGCTCCTGGGATATTTTTACAAGCTGGCCATTCTTGGCAAGCCCGCCGCGGAGCTGACGCTGGCCTGGAACGTTACTTCCACCTCCATCAACGCGGTCACCTCCACCATCGTCGCCGTACTGGTATACATGGCCCTACGGCCCGCCCTGAAAAAATCGGGACTGTTTTTTACCGTTTAAGTATACGTTGCAGGGCGCACGATAAAAGAGCGGAAGCATCCTCATCTTTCCGAGGCCTTCCGCTCTTTTCCTTTTTACCGTATTGGCGTTTTATCCTACGATACCGCTATCCTCCGGAATCACCACCGCCGCGATGAAATAAAGAACAAATCCCATACCGACGCTGGCCAGAGAGCACATGGCCCAGATCAGACGTACCAGCGTGGGGTCTATATTCAGATATTCCCCAATACCGCCGCAGACGCCGCAGAGCATCCTGTTAGCGCGTGAACGCAGTAATCTCTTTTCAAAGTTATCCATAATTTCTTCCTCCTTTTTCGTTTCACCTGTCAAACGTAATCGTTATATTTCCCATGGCGCAGTTTATATCAAATTCGCTGGCCTTTCCAGTATTCCATGATCTTTCCGTGGCAAGACCGCTGTGGCTGTAGCTTCCAATCGTAACCTCGCCCATGCCGCAATCCACCTCATAACTGTGATCATCCTGGGAACCGGCAAGAGACAATACCGCCTCTCCCATGTCGCACTCCAGATCCAGATCCCCCGTTATGTTCCCGGTGATCTCGCACACTCCCATATTTACAGTCAGATCCGCTTCATGGCTTATCGAAAGATCATCCACACCCAGATGTCCTGCGCCCACTTCAAAATCGGCCCTCTGCGCAGTGACACGCCCTGCAAGAAGCTCTCCGGCCCCTACCAGAACCGTAATCTCGTCGCCTTCAAATCCTTCCGCCTCAAGAAGGCCTGCGCCCACAGTAATGTTCACCTGATCCGCTTTCAGAAAAAGGCTGCTCGTCATATAACCCGCTCCCATATCCACTTCGCACACTTCCAGCACACAGTCCTTTGGCAGCCACAGACAGACCATATCGTTGTCTTTCCAATATTTTCTCCTGTGGCTCGTCTCATTTTGAATACACAGGCCGCTCTTCCCACTCTTTCCATCCTCAATGGCATAATAGGTTTCATGCTGGCTGCCGTCCACGGAAATCCACACATGCTCGTCTGCCGATTCCCGGATAACCAGATTACATTCTTTCAGATCAATAGTAATGCTGCCGAGCGTATCAGCCGTCAGCGCAAGCTGTTCCTTTTTCCCTTCCAGCTCAGCCGATTTCCAATCCGCCATATTTTCAATATCCTCTATATTCTCCAGTCTTTCCAATTCCTTTTCGTCGTAAAAGCCGATCCAGTCGCTCTCCACGTTCCTGTAATATCGAAATGGAATCGAGCCGATGCCGTCCATCTCCGAAAGCTCTCTGAAACCGCCAAGCAGACCGCCCACGCCGCAGATAATCAGCCCCACAATAAACAAAACCAATGCCGTTATGAGACAACCCTTCGTAAATTTTTTCATGCCCGCTCACCTCCCCTGTGTAATAATCTGCTGCACAGATTGACGACGCCACGTATCAGTGCGGGAATGGCCGTTCCGACCACCAGCACCATCAGCCAGACAAACACCAGGCCGACCGCTATCATAATCAGACCGCCGCCGATCAGACACATGCCTCCAAGCGGCGCGGCAAACAGCGCCACGATGCCCGCAATAACCAGCGCGGCTCCCACTACCGTAAGCACAATACCCACTGTCAGAAAAGCAACGAAAATGCCGATAAGCCCGCCAAGCAGTCCAAGAGCTCCGCCGAAAAATCCGCCCAGAACGCCGATCCAGACCGGAGAAAGTAAAATCGCAAACACGATGATCAGTGCAATCTTGCCGCCCGACATGGACTTTTTGGGCTGTCTGGAAGCATCCGCTCCGGCGCCGCCCTGGGGCCCCTGCGATCCGTAACTGTTTCCCTGCGTCCCGTATCCATTTCCCTGCTGTCCGTAGGCGTTTCCCTGCGTCCCGTATCCATTTCCCTGCTGTCCGTAGGCGTTTCCCTGCGTCCCGTATCCATTTCCCTGCTGTCCGTAGGCGTTTGCTCCGGCGCTGTCCTGCGGCGGTCGTTCGGTTGACATAACCTGGTTTTTGTTTCTCTGCTCATAGCCGTGAAATCCCGATTCCGTAAATTCGCCGCCGTTTCCGCCGTCCGAAAGCCCTGCCTTAATGGATTTTGCAATTTCCTCCGGCGATCCAAGAGCTGCGATGACGCCCGCTTCATTTCCTTCGCCCGCATCGTCGAAGTAGTCATTATAATACTGAATTGCTTCCTCCCGCTCTGCAGGCGGCATATCCTGCAAAAGCGCAGCAAGCCTGCTCATAAATTCTGCTCTATTCATTCTTAAGTCCTCCCTCAAAAATACTGTTCAATTTGGCAGAATACCGATACCATTCGCTGATATAAAGATT
>ERZ779632.58-NODE-58-length-71800-cov-14.663266_pt1 | contig 71800 bp, 61 predicted proteins | sample MGYA00514194_ERZ779632 | MGnify/ENA primary metagenome ERZ779632 (study PRJEB29562, sample SAMEA4376704) | mouse gut metagenome | isolation source: Cecum | study: EMG produced TPA metagenomics assembly of the A DSS colitis mouse model was used to assess the... | reverse complement strand
TATTTCTGTTGCTTTATTGCCGCTCCTAGCCATATTGCAACCGCACAGGTGGAATTTTTTTGTAAAATATTCATAAGACTATTATGCACGAAAAAGTAACAAAAGGGAAGCCCTAATTCCCCCATGAGTGGGGGCTAGGGGGTTGATGTGTCGAAGACACTTTTTTATAAGAATGTGGTGGATGTCTGTGTGGCACAGGCGCGTCAGGAGGAATTTTATCATGCGCTGGACGCGATGAACTGTTATCAGATGACAGCAGGGTGGTATCGCAGAAGCCTGCGCTCGGACAGCTATCTTCCGTTTGTGGAGGACAGTATACGGCTGCTGCGGGCATATGCACTGCTTGAATTTTATGGGGGAGACCTTGCGGCAGTGCTGGCTGGACAGATTTCACAGGAGCTGTACGACCATGCGCGCTATGAGTTGGGGTATTCGTGGATTTTGGCGGCGCAGATTGACCGGGGTGAAGAGCCGGTTATTCGGGTAGTCAGGGAGATTCTCTTTGGTGAAAACAATACGCTGATGATGAGCCGTGAACTGGTTCTTGGCATTGTCATGTCGGAAAGTCAGGAGCTTTATCAGGATCTTGGAAAATTTTTGCTCGCGGCGCGGCTACAGGAGGGGGCACGCCAGATCGTCTGCGAGACGATGGATGCAGGCAGACCAGAGGCATTCCTCTATTTGTTTTCGTTGATTGAGGAGCATGACCTGATTCGCTATTCTTCTGTCAGGCGGGCAGTCAGCACATGGATTGGCATTTTCAATGAAAAGAGCGTTGACCGCATCAGTGTGAAGCTGCTGCGGATGATGGGCCAGTGTCTGCGGGATGCGGATTTTTTAAAGGAACAACTCGCATCAGAAGATGCCATTGCCATCAGTTGTGCGCTCTGGGCAATTGGTTTTTACAATGCAGATGAAGCGGTGGAAGCGGTTATTGCACTGATTCGAGGCGGCACGAGACAGCAGAAAATGGTGGCGTCTTATTTCTGCCATTCATTGCAGGATGAGAAGAAGCAGATGCAGGTCTCGAAGGAGGTATTTCTCTCCTGTTCGGACGATTTGGAGCTTGCCGCGTGCTTTCTTCCATTTTTTATGCCCGCCGGGGCAACCGTATTTTATGAGTTGCTTCGGGAGAAAAACGAATACCAGTATGGTTTTGACAGCGGCGAAGTGCGCAAACCAAAGCGTCTGGCACCAGAGACCATGTTTCAGGACAGTGCGGAGGCAGAAACCCTATATGGGATTTTAATGGAAATGTTGGGGCGTATTCCCAAAAAGGGCTTGAAGCTTTCGCCCTGCATTTTTCCATGGCACGAGGTAGAGATGACCCCGTCGGACATTGCAGGGCGCATCTGTGTGATTGCGTGGATGCTGCAAAAGGAGGACTTGCTGGACGAGGCGGCACAGCTGATACCAGTTGTCGCGCAGGGGCAGTCATACAATGCATCCAGAGCAGCGGCGGCGCGCGTACTGCTCTACCGCCCTGTTTCAGCAAAACGCAAAAAAGTTCTGTTTGAACTGCTGCACAATGCGGAGGAGTACACGAATAAGGCGGCGTACATGCTGGCGGCGGATCTGGAACTTTCCGCGGAGGATTACAGGCAGATTGAGCAGAATCTGAACTATAAAAAAGGGCGCGCAGGAATGTTGAAACTGCTGTGCAGACAGGACAGGCAAAGTCTGTCAGAATGTATCAGACGGCTGCTTGCACAGAAGTCCGAGGAGTACCATATGGGGGCGCTCGACCTTGCCCTGTGGCTGAGAAGGGAGGATGAAACGGCTTTTGAATCAGTTATTCCGGCGCTTGAGGCACTGAAAAACCCGACGGGAAAAGAGCAGGTGCTTTTGGAGGAGCTGCTGGGTGGAGGCGGCGGGGAACAAGATCTTTTGAAGCTGCCCGGTTATGGGCTTTATGATGTGGAGAAGGAGTGGATAATACCAGAGGTTGATGTGGATGAACGCATCGCAGAAACGCTTTTTGCAGATGGAGAGGAAGCATATATCAGTATATTGAAAAAGCTGGATCATCTGATTGGCGAAAACCGCGAACGTGTGTACACAAACGCGTGGGGCGAGGAGGAGATGCTTGGCAACAATCTGAACATTATCGCATGGCAGGAGGAGAACCCTCTGGACAATTACCCGTTTCGGGAACTTTGGGAGCACTTTTATGAGACAGAGATCAGGACACCGCAGCTTCTGCTTGCAACACATATGTTTTGCAGATGCATCGAGGAGAGAAGTGATTATGAACAGAATACAGAGTTGTATCAAAAAGTTCTGGGATGTACCTTTTCCAGACTGGATGTTTTGCTTACCTATCAGAGACAGGTTTTTTGCGTAGTTTCTAATTTGTACAAACGGCATATGTGGCAGCAATTTGGGCTGTGCGTAACGGCAAAGCTGCTCTCGGTATTAGACAACTCCAATGATATTTTCACCGTGGAGGAGGAGCATTGGAACGGTCAGAAGTACCGTTATACTAAGCGTGCACTGGAGCTTCCGATCTTTGAGGATCTGTTTCGTGAATTGTACTATGAGCCAAAGGAGAGGTGGGAATATGTCTTTGCACTGCGGTTCCGATTGCAACAGTACTATCATGAGCAGTGTGCACGGGAGGTGCCATACCCGTTTGCAAGTTTGTATTCCGAGCATCAGTATCTCACCCTTTGGGACTATGAGCAGTGCTATATACGCGGCATTTGGGATAAGGACTTATTTTACAAAGCAATATTTACATACTGTGGAATTGGAGCCTTGCTGGAATCAGTTAGTATGGCTGTACAGAAGGAGACGGATGCGGCTGGGGACGATACGCCGGAAATGACATTTGACCGCACACTGTATGACGAATTGATTCCGCTCGTCTTAAAAGTAGAACTAAAGCGCGGGGAACAGCCAACTCCATTTTCAGAAGACATGCATCGTATCCGCGTGGTCTACGGCATTGTCTATATGATACAGATTTTGACAGCGCTTGGCAAAGACCCGCTGGCACGCAGCAGTTATTATAGTCCTGTTGACGGGGACAGACGCCATGTGCTCAGTCATCTGCTGAAAGTTTCCATGCCAAAGCCAGAGGAGACGGCGCAGGATTTGAAGCTGGCATTGAAGGAAACCGACATCACGCAGAAGCGTCTTGTGGAACTTGCCATGTATGCACAGCAGTGGCTTCCAATGATTGAAGAGTATCTTGAAATGCCCGGTTTTGCGAGTGCCTGTTACTATTTTATCGCACATACCAGCGAGGGTTTTGACGATAAAGTGACATCAGTGATTGCAAAGTACACGCCGCTCTCGCCGCAGGAACTGCACAGCGGCGCCTTTGACATTCACTGGTTTTTTGAGGCTTATGAGAAGCTTGGCGAGAAAAATTTCATGATGTTGTATGATGCTGCCAAATACTCGTCCACTGGAACGGCGCATGGGCGTGCGCGGAAATATGCGGATGCTGCGCTTGGAAAGGTGGACAAGGAGGCTTTGAAGTCAGAGATCAGCGCGAAACGGAACAAGGATTTGCTGATGAGCATTGGACTGCTGCCGCTTCCCAAAACCTTGAAGGCGCGGGAGCAGGAACTTCTCGACCGCTACCAGTTTATCCAGAAGTATAAAAAAGAGAGCAGGCAGTTTGGCGCGCAGCGGCGGGCCAGCGAGGGGCGTGCTGCCGAGATTGCTTTGTGTAATCTGAGTGTAAATGCTGGATTTACGGATGTTACACGCCTGACGCTTCGCATGGAGGCAAAGCTGGCAGAGCAGTCAGAAAAATGTTTTGAATGGCAGAGCGTGGGCGGGCTCGAGCTCAGAGTGCAGGTGGATGAAGAGGGAAAGAGTGCGCTGCTGTGCAGAAAGGACGGCAAACTTCTAAAATCCGTTCCTGCGAAATACAAGAAGGACAAGACCGTGCTGCATTATCAGGCAGTTGTCAAAAATTTAAAGGAGCAGTACAGCCGCGCACGGCAGATGATGGAGCAGGCAATGGAGGACAGAACTGCGTTTGAGGTCTGGGAGATGCTGGAATTACACCGCAATCCGATTGTGCGTTCGATTGTACAGCCGCTTGTGGTGCGGACTGTGGGCGGGCAGGAGATGAAGCTTGGATTTCTGGAAAAGGATGGGATAGTGGATTGTACTGGTGCTGTTTTTCCCGTGCGGATGGAGGATGAGATTTACATAGCACACCCGTTTGATCTGTATACAGAAGGACACTGGCACGCATACCAGAAACTATTGTTTGAAAAGCAGATCAGACAGCCTTTCAAACAGGTATTCCGTGAGCTTTATGTGAAGCTGGACGAGGAGCTGGACAAGTTTCAGTCTATGCTGTTTTCCGGCAACCAGATCCAGCCGCAGAAAACAGTCGGCGCACTGCGGGGAAGGCGCTGGGTGGCAGACTATGACGAGGGATTGCAAAAGATATATTATAAGGAAGATATTGTTGCGTGCATTTATGCGATGACAAACTGGTTTTCACCGAATGACACGGAGGCGCCGACGCTGGAATATGTCGTGTTTTTTGACCGCAGGACAGGCAAAACGATGAAAATCAAGGATGTTCCTGACATTATTTACAGCGAGGTGATGCGGGATGTCGATCTTGCTGTCAGCATTGCCCATGTAGGGGGTGTCGATCCAGAGACAAGCCATTCGACCATTGAGATGCGCCGCGCGATCGCCGAGTGCAGTCTAGCCCTGTTTCAGACGAAAAATGTCCGTCTCGAGGGCAGCCATGCAATCATTAACGGCAAATTTGGCCAGTATACAGTGCACCTTGGAAGCGGTGTCGTGCACCAGCTTGGAAATGCCATGCTGTTTGTCGTTCCTGTTCACGCGCAGCAGCGCGGGCGCATCTTCCTGCCCTTTGTGGATGAAGACCCCAAGACGGCAGAAATCATCTCAAAAATATTGCTGTTTGCCGAAGATGAAAAGATAAAAGACCCAAAAATATTGGGACAAATCCAGTAAAAGGTAGTATAATAGACTGGAAAATATAATTTTTGGAGGTATTTTTCTATGAAAAAGAAAGCGATGCTGATGTGGATTCTCTTTGTAGTCTGTGTGATTGCCACTGTGGGGCTGCGGTATATTTTTGACAGGCAGAATGTGGAGTTTGAGGAAGTTACAGTCACGGTGCTGGATGCAGAGCAAAAGGAACTTATAAACCGGAAAACCCATTCTACATATACCTTTAACGAGATCACAGTAGAATACGAGGGAGAGGAGTATGAGCTCAAGAATGCACATAGTGTCTATGAGTATCCGATCGGAAAAGATGTTACGGCATATCTGGCCCATGGTAAGCTGTATGCGAACGTAGAGGGGGTAGAGTCATCAACACCACTGTTTTATGCCTATTTTGCTTTTCTGGTCGCATCGTTTGTGACGCTTGGGCTTGCAATCAATGAAAGTGTACAATCACGGCGGAGATAGCCAGAGAAAGAGGTGGGGCTGAGTTGATAGCAGCAGAATTTGGCATCATTGACGATTTTGACAAGACCAAGGATTACAGCGTATATGAGCCAGAGCGGTATCACTGTGTCTATATTGATGATGACCTGTATATCGACGATTGGTGGGCGCGGCTTGTCTTGATGAAAACTTATTTTCATTGCTACAGCCGCCCGGAGTTTGGGCTGGCGCGTTACGGCGTCACGCTGATTCCGCCGGAGTCGCTGCCCGCTTTTCAGGAGATTGTCCTGTCAGAGCCAAGGCTCAAGGAGGACCCCCAGCTTGTCCTGCTTGCACAGCTGGTCCAGAAGGCAGTCAGCGAGGGCAAATATATGATACATTTTGGCGTTTAGAGCTAAGGAACTATCCCAAAATAACTTGCAATATTCCTTGTCTTTTTCTCCGATAGCACCAGCACAAAATCAGTTACATAGCCCGCTATGCGCCTGATTTTGTGCCAGTTACGTAGTAACTTGCATTCTCGAAGAAAAATCCTACGGACTATTTGCAAGTTATTTCGGGACAGTTCCTAAGAAATGGAGCGAATTATGAAAAAGGAAATCAGAACCATCGACCCCTATTTACTGAATGCTGTAATTACCAGCTTTGGCGTTCCAGAGATTCCCTATGATTTGAAGAAAATCAAATCACTCAAGCTGGATGAACGGACCAAGGCTGGCAGGAACATCACCTTTTTTGAGTGCAGGGAACATGATTTTTCCGTGATTGGAGAGATGGAGAAACTGCATACACTGATTATGAACACTCGAAATCCACTGACGGTGGAGGACTTTTCATTTCTGGAAAAGTGCAAAAATCTAAAGAAGCTCGATCTGGTGCAGACGAATTTTACCGACTGTGCACTTTTGGCACAGCTTCCAGCATTAACGTATGTCCGTCTGCCCGAACAGAGCGGTCTTGTGAACACGCAGGTTTTGGATACGCTTCGCGCGAGGATTGAATTTGCCAAGACGACCACCTATGATTATCCGATGGAGGAGATTGTAAACTTTATGAAGGAAAAGTCTCGTAAAATGGCGTATGCACTGACGCTGCAAAAAGAGACTGCGCCGGATTTGTTTGACAGCAAGTTTGGCGGTGTGCCTTACTGGAATCTGGACATGCCCTATCCTGTAGACAGAACAGGGCAGAAAATGATGCTGCTTGCACAGCTTAATTTTGACCGGGCGTCGGTGGATGAACGTCTGCCGCAGCAGGGTATTTTACAGTTTTTTATCGCGCTGGACGATGGTGATTATGAATACGGTTATGATTATGAGGCGCCGGACCGGCAGGAGATGTTCCGCGTGGTGTACCATGAGACGGTGGACTATACTGTCACGCAGGAACAGATTCTCGCAATGGATGTTCCCGTTTCCTCTGACCCGGAAATAGAGGATTTTACACCTGTCTGGAAGCCGTACCGTGTTGACATTTCTCCAAGGGAGGTCTATATCAGCATGTCGGATAAGCGTTTTCACACCGTATTCCGCGATGCAGTGAAGACGCTCACGGGAAAAAATATCGGGCGGCAGTCTGTGTTTGACCTTCTGACATGGGAGGATTACTGTTATCTGGATGACGAACTCTCATACAATGGGCATTCCATGCTGGGTTTTCCGGCTTTTGTGCAGCATGACCCGCGGAAAAGCGCAAAGTACTATGACACTGTATTGTTGCAGCTTCATTCCGAACTGGATGAGGAAGAAGGTTACATGTGCTGGGCGGATGGCGGGATTGCCAACTTTTTTATCAACAGTGAGGCGCTGGCAAAGCGGGATTTTAGCAAAGTGATGTACTGCTGGGACTGTGACTGACAAAAAGAACCCCTCCCCCCGCTTACGAAAAAGAAATGATTGGGATATAATAGATTTCAGTATGATATTTGGACAAAATATTGTGCTGAAATTTTTTATGCACACGGGAACACAAAAGAGAAAAAGGAGGAGTTCAAAATGCAGAAAATTCAAGTTGCAGTCAAAGCAAAGGTGGTATTCTGCCTGCTGCTTGCCAGTGTGATGACTATGAGTCCGCTTTCTGGCTGTGCCTCGCAGTATGGCGCTGCCCCGCTGGAAACGGAAGCTGCCGGCAGCAAGGCAGTGCGGAATGAGGTCATCGTCGCGGTTTCTACAGAGCCTGCCACCCTAGACCCCTGTCAGGGCTGGGGACATGGCAATACCCCTCTGATCCAGAGCACGCTCATCAAATACAATGAAGAAATGCAGTTTGAAAACGATCTGGCGCTGGACTACAGTCTGGATGAAACAGGGCGGATCTGGACGTTTCATCTGCGCGGGGATGCGAAGTTTACGGACGGGAAGGCAGTCACAGCGCGGGATGTGGTGTTCACCTTTGAGACTGCCAAGGCGGCGCAGGCGTCAGTAGATTTGACTTTTCTGGATAAAGCGGAGGCGGCAGATGACACGACTGTCATTTTTTCGCTGTCCAGACCTACCTCTGTGTTTCTAAATACCATGGCGTCGGTGGGGATTATTCCAGAACATGCTTACGGCGCAGATTACGGGAGAAATCCCGTGGGGTCGGGACCTTGGAAGTTTGTCCAGTGGAATCCGCAGGAACAGTTGATTCTGGAGGCAAACGAGCAGTATTATGGAACTGTTCCTTCTATTAAAAAGGTGACCATCGTCTTTATGTCTGAGGATGCCGCCTTTGCGGCAGTGCAGGCAGGGCAGGCTGATGTGGCATTGACCGCAGCGACGCTTGCAGACAAGGCGGTTGACGGCTATCATCTGGTGCGTGCGTCTTCCGTGGACAATCGCGGATTCACGCTGCCGCTGCTGCCCAATGAGGGGGCTGTGACCGAGAGCGGATATCCCATTGGCAATAATGTGACCTGCAATTTGGAAATCCGTCAGGCGGCTGCCTATGCGATCGACCGTGAACGGATCGCGGAGGTGGCACTCAATGGATTTGCCACACCCTGTTATTCCGAAAATGACAAAATGCCGTGGAATCATCCAGAGGTGGGGATCAAGACAGATGTAGCGTATGCCAAAAAACTCCTCGCGGATGCTGGCTGGGCGGATACCGACGGGGATGGCATTGTGGAAAAAGACGGGCTTGCGGCGGCATTTACCGTCTTATATCCGAGCGGGGATTCTGTGCGGCAGGCCGTAGCGCTCGCGGCAGCAGAGCAGGTCAGGCAAGCCGGCATCCACATCACTGTAGAAGGAACCAGCTGGGATGATTTGGCGAAGCGGATGTTTTCAGAGGGGGTTATGATGGGCTGGGGGGCGGCAAATCCTTATGAGAGTTACTGTCTGTACCACAGCGGAGGCGCATTCCGGGATGATTTTTATAATCCTGAGGGGTATCAGTCGGAGAGAACAGACAAGTATCTGTCTGCGGCGATGGAAGCGCTGACAACAGAGGAAGCCTATGAAAACTGGCGGCTTGCACAGTGGGACGGCGAGACGGGCACCTGCATGAAGGGGGTCTGTCCGTGGGTGTGGATTGTCAATGTAGACCATCTGTATTATGTGCGGGATGGTCTTGATATTGGCAGCCAGCAGCTTCATCCGCACGGCGCATCCATGCCGCTTTTGCAGAATCTGCATCGGTGGCAGTGGACATGACACTTGTGTCAGAAATGGGAGTTGGCATGAAAAATACAGCAGGGCGGATTGTCTTATTATTAAAAAACTGCATACGGATTCTTTCACTGCTCTTGGCAGTCAGCATTCTTTCGTTTGCTCTGGTGAGTGCCTCGCCTGTCGATCCGGTGCAGCAGTATCTTATGGGAATCGGGCCGGTGTCGGAGGAGCAGCGCGCTGAGATTGCGGCATACTGGGGTGTTGGCCAGCCGCCGCAAGCCCAGTATATGAGATGGCTGTGCGCGCTGCTCCGCGGCGATTTTGGCATCTCGCTCTTGTACCGCAGGCCAGTCATAGAAATTATTGGAGAGCGCTTTTGCAATTCGCTTGCCCTGATGCTGTGCGCGTGGCTGGTTTCAGGAATCATAGGATTTTCACTGGGCTGTCTGATGGGCATATACCGCGATAAATGGCAGGACCAAGTCCTTAGAAGGCTGTGTTATCTCCTAAGCAGCATGCCGGCGTTTTGGCTGGGACTTGTTCTGCTTCTGGTGTTTTCGGTGAAGCTGGGCTGGTTTCCAGTCGGCTTTTCGGCGCCTGTCGGCATGCTGGACAGCGAGGTAACAATCTGGCAGCGGCTGCATCATCTGGCGCTTCCAGCGCTCACGCTGAGCCTGATGTCTTTTTCCAACATTGCCCTTCACACGAGACAGAAAATGATGGATGTAATGAACAGCCCGTATATCCTGTTTGCGCGCGCGCGGGGAGAGAGCGGCTGGACACTGTTTGTGCGGCATGGGCTGCGCAATACCATCCTGCCTGCACTGACCTTGCAGTTTGCCTCGTTCGCGGAGCTTTTTGGCGGTTCTGTGCTGGCAGAGAATGTGTTTTCGTATCCGGGGCTTGGATCGGCAGTGTCGGCGGCGGGACTTGGCTCAGATGTGCCGCTTTTACTTGGCATCACGCTGTTTTCAACCTTGTTTGTCTGTGTGGGAAATATGATTGCGAATCTGCTGTACGGCATCATTGACCCTAAGATGTTGCAGAGGGGGATAGAATGAAACAGTTAAAAGAAAACCGCCTTCTTCTGACAGGGGCGCTATGTCTTGTGATTCTTGCTGTCTATGGGGCTGGCCTGCTGGTTCCGCAGGAGGCAGTGTCAACAGACTTTATCCATACCAGACAGTCTCCGTCATGGCAGCATCCGTTTGGGACGGACAATCTGGGGCGCGATATTCTGCTGCGCACCTTGAAGGGAATGTCAGTCAGTGTGACGGTCGGTATAGTGGCGTCGTGCATCAGTGCAGTGATTGGCATTTTGATTGGGATTGCGGCGGCAGCTGGTTCCCGCATGGTGGACAGTGTGATAAACTGGGTGATTGACCTGATGATGGGGATTCCGCACATGGTTCTTATTATCTTAATTTCTTTTGCGATGGGAAGGGGCCTGCGCGGGCTGCTTGCGGGGATTGCGGCGACACACTGGACAAGCCTTGCGCGGCTGGTCCGCGGGGAAGTCATGCAGCTTAGAAGCCAGCACTATATTGCGGTGTCGCGCCGCATGGGTAAAACGGGGTGCTGGATTATGCTCCATCATTTACTGCCCCATCTTGCGCCGCAGTTTCTAGTGGGGCTGGTTTTGATGTTTCCCCATGCCATACTGCACGAGGCGTCAGTCTCCTTTCTGGGCTATGGGCTGCCGCCTGAACAGCCTGCGGTTGGCATCATACTGGCAGAGAGCATGACATATCTTTCTTCGGGAATGTGGTGGATGGCAGTGTTTCCGGGAATGGTTCTGGTGCTCATGGTCTGGATGATTGACCGTCTGGGGGAAAACCTGCGGCAGCTGGCCGTGTGACAAATCCTTTGTTTACAGATTTCGGATATGATGCTAAAATAGTCTGAGAGACTACGGCAGGAATGGAGGAATTGAAATGAAGGCATGGGTTTTGCATGGCGCAAATGACATTCGCTATGAGGAGGTGGACAGCCCGCGTCCGGCGGCGGATGAGGTGGTTGTATCCGTGAGGGCGGCAGGCATCTGCGGCTCGGATATTCCACGCATTTACCAGACCGGCGCACATGTGCATCCGCTGGTTCCGGGGCATGAGTTTACGGGGCAGGTGGCCGAGACTGGCAGGAATGTCAGCGCGGACTGGCTGCACCGCCGTGTTGGGATTTTCCCGCTGATTCCATGCCAAAACTGTCCTGAATGCCAGAGGCAGCACTATGAGCTGTGCAGCAGTTACAGTTATCTCGGCTCGCGCAGGGACGGGGGATTTGCAGAGTATGTGGCAGTGCCGGCGTGGAATCTGGTCGCGCTTCCCGATGAGGTTTCTTATATACAGGCGGCGATGATGGAGCCTATGGCGGTGGCGGTCCATGCGATGCGCAGCGCGCTTGCCGGAGGTGCAGACAGGTCAAAGTCCATTGCGGTCTGTGGACTTGGCACCATCGGAATGCTGCTGGTGTTATTTTTGATGGAGGCCGGCTATACCAAGATTTATGTGATGGGCAATAAGGAGTTTCAGCGCAGTATGGCAGCTGCTGCCGGCGTGCCCAAGGAGCAGGTCTGGCAGGACAAGGGCATGTGTGCAGCGGACTGGCTGATGGCGCAGACAAAGGGGGCAGGGGTTGATGTGTTCTTTGAGTGTGTCGGCAGAACGGAGACGATTTCCGATGCACTTTTGTGCACGGCGCCAAACGGTATCGTACAGCTTGTGGGAAACCCGGCATCGGATATTGGGCTTGACCAGAATACATACTGGCAAATCCTCCGCCGCCAGCTGACGGTGAAGGGGAACTGGAACTCTTCGTTTACGCACCATGCAGAGGATGACTGGCAGTATGTGCTTGACAGGCTGCGGCGCGGGCGGATTCAGCCGCAGCAGTGTATCACACACCAGTTTGCGCTTGGTGCGTTAGAGCAGGGACTGCTGCTCATGCGGGATAAGGCAGAGCCATATATGAAAGTAATGCAGACAGGTGACTTGGACAAATGATATTAAAAAAGACGATACCCAAAGATTTTTATAAATTGTTCCGAACGCGGAATATGGATGCCTATATGATGTTTTTAGTGTCCATCTATGATGAAAACAATGAGGTCTATACAGCGCTTGGCCTCACCATCGAGGATGGGCAGGCAATCATCGGGGAACTGTGCAGCAAAATGCAGATTGAGTGGATGGAGGACAGCGAGGAGCTGCCGGATTCAGCGCCGGGCACGCCCTCTGCGATCCTAAATACCCTGATCCGGTGGGGATGGATAAAGAGCGATTACGATGAACAGTTAAATACCTATATTTTATCCTTTCCAGAATACAGCCAGCTCTATGTAGAGCTGTTTAAGAAGCTGCAAAGCGGGGAGGACAGCAGGGAGCGGGAGAGTATTCTTTCTATTTATAGTGCACTGTTTACCTATCAGGCGGAGCATGAGAAAAACAACGGAATATTAAGGAGTGCGCTGGCAACCTCGAAAAATCTCGAGACGCTGCTCTCCAATATGCAGAACGGGATGCGCATGTATTTTGATGTGCTCTCTGCGAGTAAGAATTTCATTGAGATCCAGCAGGTGCTGGTGGAGGAGATTAACAACAGCGACAGCCAGAAATATGCGATTCTCACAACGACAGACAGTTTTTACCGCTATAAGGAGTCTGTAAAGGAGCTGGTCAGCCAGATTTTGAGCCAGCATGACCTTATGAAAACAGAGCTTTTGCGCACAATGCGCCAATGTGCAGCCAATACACCCGAATACACCCGCGCTGAGACAGCGCTGCGGTACAGTGATGAGGCGGTCGGGCTGGTCTATAAGATTGAGCGGCAGTTTGACTTAATTGAACGCAAGTACAACAAACTCATCGAGCAGAAGGCAGTCTTTGCCAAGCGCGCCCTCGCAAGAATCCATTATATTTTTCAGGAAGGGGCAGCAGAGGAGGACAGTGTGCTCCGCCTGCTGCATCTTATCGAAAAGAGTCCCAATCCAGAGGCGGTTCTGGAGACCCTTGGCTCAAAGATCTGCCTGACAGCGCCGTTTAAGCGGTTTGATGACAACAGTGTATACAAACGGCACGACAGCAGTGAGACAAAGTTTGAGCCTCTGGCGGTGGAGCGCGCACAGGAGGAGGACGAGGCGCAGATCACAGATTTTGTGCCCAAGCCGCGCTACACGAGAAAAGAGCTGCGGGCGTTTTGCGGGCGCAATGTGAGGGACGGCGTGTTTCGGGCGACAGCGGAGACTGTCCAGTCAGTGGAGGATTTGGAGAAACTGCTGTTCTTATGGCAGGAGGTCACAGGGAAGCAGCCAGAGCAGGATCTTGTACAGCTTGGAGGCGAGATCCAGAGCAAGGAGGGATTTACCTATTCGGCGCTAAGCATGACGATGGAGGAGGACTTTGGCGATGAAGTACATAGAGGAACTGTCGCAGAGTGAGGCGGCAGGAATCAAGAAGACAATACAGGATCTGTTCCGCCAGACCTGTATCTTGCAGGTGAAGTGTGACCCTGTGACACTGGTACAGCGTGACAATCCCAGATACCGCATCTGCGCAAACCACAGGGAATTTATAGCGGATTATCTCTCGGTGCTCGACTGTGAGCTGGTGCATGACCCGCAGGAGCATATTTTCCGCATCAAGGGGGAGAGCATGCCGGTTGACAGGCTGACACTTACCGGGACACGGATTCTGCTGATTCTAAAGATCATCTACCGGGACAGGATTATGGGAGAGGGACTGAATGCAACAGTGACCAGTCTCAGGGAAATCAGGGAGATCGGGAGCAATACAAACCTGCTGACGCGCAAGCTCACCGCGCAGGAATGGCAGGACGCACTGTCCATGCTCAAGGTGCACCAGATCATAGAGCTTCCCGGAGCGATTGGAAATCTTGAGGATGACACACCGATTTATATCTACAGTACCATCAATATTTTCTGTTCGTCGGTGGAGATCAATGAGCTGATAAAAATGTATGAGGAGTCTACAGGTGAAGAACGCGAAGAAGATATTTAAGAGAATGTGTCTCAACAACTGGGGCGGAATCACGCACCAGATCCTAGAGTTTCACGAGTATGTCAATCTGTTCAGCGGCATGAGCGGCTCGGGAAAATCGACAGTGATGGATGCGATACAGGTCATTCTGTACGGCAGTGTATCATCGAGCTTTCTCAACAAGGCAGCAGATGATGCCAAGAATAAGCGGAGTGTGCTAAGTTATCTGAGAGGGGAACAAAAAGATGGCACGGCAAACCGCGCAGGCAGTGATTTCTGCTCAACGATTGTGCTGGAGATTGAGGATACGGGAAGCCATTCCTCATGCTGTGTAGGATTGGCGTTTGAAGTCCGCAGAAATGATACAGAGATCCGCAAAATGATCTATTTCAGCCATTCTGGCAAGATGCCCGACCAGATGTATCTTACCAGTGCAGGCTGTCCTTATACCAATCAGGAGATCCGCAGGCTGGTGGAGGAGCGCGCTGCAAGCAGTACATACAGGGAACGCGGCGAGATCAGCCGCATTTACCCGTCCAAGGAGGCGTACACCAATGCGCTCTATGACAGCCTGCTTGGCTACATCGATGGAAAACGCTTTCATGTGATGGAAAAGAGCGCGATCGCACTCAAGATGACAGACGGGACAGGGCAGTTTATCAAAGACTATATGTTTCCCAAAAATGACGGGGATATCATCGGAAAAATCAGCGAGCAATTAGGCTCCTACCGCGATATTCAGGAAAAGATCAAGGATATCCGCCGCCGAATCGGACTTTTAACCGAGGTTCAGGAAGCCGGAAGCCGCAAGGCGGCAGCCAGTGCAGAACTTTTCCGCACGAGGGCCATGATACAGTGCGTGGATCTGATGGAGCTAGAGGAGAAGCTTGCGGCGGACGAGGAAGGCAGCCAGAACGCGGCGGAGGAGCTGGTCCGGCTTGAGGAGATCCAAAACAAGCTGGATGCAGAACTCGAAAAGCTGGATGCCGCGCTGATACAGGTGTCTGCGGACCTAAAGGCAGGTGATCTTGGCACAAAACAAGCCCAGCTAGAGGAGCTTGTGAAATTACAGGAGATGTATGCGGCGGACAGCGAACAGTGGCGCAAGGTCACGACAGGGCTTAGGCGCTGGGAGGAGGACGAGGCGGTCACAGACTATGTGAGCAATCCCATGCTCAATAAAATTTCAGCGTTCTGCAAGGGGAAAATTGACCAAGAGCTGTGCGAAGGCCTGCGGAAAAATATACAGGATACCAAGTCCGCCATCGATGAGCTGCTTGAGGAGTACAGCGGGCAGCGGCGTGAGCTTGAGCGGGAGATGAAAGAACTGGGGCACTTAATTGAAGATATGCAGAATGACAGAAAACCCTATCCCGCGGCACTCAGGGAGGCTCGGGCAGCACTTGAGCGGAAACTGACAGACCGCTATGGGCGCACTGTGAAAGTACAGATTCTTGCCGATTTGTTTCATGTAAAAGACGACGTCTGGAAAAACGCTGTCGAGGGCAGAATGGGCAGGCTCAAACGCTCGCTCGTGACAGAGCCAAAATATGCGCGCGACGCAGCAGCATTGTTTCGCGAGATGAAAAAATATGAGGAGGTCGAGCTGATTGACACAGATGCCCTTGTCAAAGCCAATGCCGCCGCCGATGAAAATTCGCTGTATGAGGCGGTCTTTACCGATACGCCTTACGTGGATGCATGTCTGAGGCGGTATCTGGGACGCATCCAGAAATGCGACTCTGTTGAAGCGTTAGAGCAGGTCAGCGACGGCGTCACGCCCGACTGTTATTCCTACAGCAATTACAGCTTCCGGCATCTGCGCCGCAATGACTATGAAAAGTATGCCTGTATCGGAACCAAGGTGTCCAAGGCAAAACTAGCATCCTATCAGGAGACGCTGGCAAAACAGGAAGCGGCGCACAGAGAGCTGCAACATACGATAGAGCGGCTGAAGGCATCCGCGGGATTTGAGAAGCTGGACAATGACACAGAATATTTTGTGCGCCTGTCGAAGGCGGGAAAAGAGCTTGGGAAGGTCACAGGGAATATCGCATCGCTCAGACAGGAGATCACGCGGCTTCGGGAGGGCGAGTACAGGGCGCTTGAGGAGGAGAAAGAGCGGCTTATGGTGCGCCGCGACGAGAAGCGGACCCAGCAGAGGCAAAACCAGAGACTGACCAATGAATACACCCGCATCAAGAGCCAGAAGGAGGGCGAGGCGGGGAGAATCAGGGCGGAGCTTGACGAGAAGCGCGCCAGCTTCCATGCGCATGCGCAGATGGAGGCGGAGGCAGCAGAGCAGTTGCAGTCGCGTTCTGCACAGACAGTGCGCAGCCACCTCTTTGCGCAGATCCGTGTACTAGAGGAGAAGGAGCAGGCGGAGGCAGAGACCCTCCAAAATGCGAGAAACCGTTTTAACAGAGAATATCCTTCCGTCGGCTTTAACGGGATGGAGAAGGACAATACATGCTATGACCGCCTGTTAGAGGAGTATCAGAGCGGTTACGAACCAAAATACGAACAGGAGTTTGAAAAACAGTGCAAGCTGATTTATAAGAGCCTGCGTGAGAATGTGATTGCGACGCTCCACGGTGATATCAACGCTGCCAAACGCCACACCTGTGACATTAACAGGCTTCTTCGCAAGACGAATTTTGCAGACAGTACCTATCAGATCAAGCTTGAGCCTGCCAAGGACGAGCGGGGACAGTTTTATGAGCTGCTGACAGCGCCCGAGCTTGACAGCAAAAATACAGGCCCGCATATGACAGAGGGGCAGCTTAGCCTCGGGGAGGATGAATTTTACCAGAAGTATGAGCAGAAGCTTCAGCTTCTGACAGATAAATTCATGCCGGTGCGGGAGGAGGACGGCAGAATCCGCGAACAGCGCCTGCGGGATATGGAGGCGTATGCCGATTACAGAAATTACCTGTCCTTTAGCATGTATGAGCAGGTGACAGACGAGAACGGGACAGTGATACGGGAGAACTATGTGGACGAGATGGCAGGGCGGGACTCTGGCGGCGAGGGACAGAATCCAAAGTATGTGGCGCTGCTTGCAGGATTTGCGATGCTCTATCATTCGCAGAGCAGCCGCGACTCCAAGATCAAGCTCGTGCTGCTCGATGAGGCGTTTTCCAAGATGGATCAGGAGCGCAGTGCCGTCTGTCTGAAGTACGCGCGGAAGATGGACTTGCAGCTGATTGTCTGTGTTCCAGATGAGCGCCTTCAGTCCCTGATACAGAATGTGGACTGTGTATATGGATTCAGGAGATGCCAGAACCGCATTTCGATGATGCACATTGACAAGGGTAATTATCTTGAGCTCCTTGAGGGGGAGTCCTGACTGCTTTTTGGCAGTCAGAAATCCTCCAAAGTGCGGAAGGTATAGCCCATCTCCTCCCACTTTGTCAGCAGTTCATCCAAGATTTCGCCGTTGGTCTTGGACGTGCTGTGCAAAAGGACAATCGCGCCGGGGTGGATGCGTCCTAGGAGTTTTTTGAAAGCTTCCTCCTTGGTGGGCTGTTTGTCTTGATACCAGTCCACATAGGCGAGGCTCCAGAAAAAAGTGTCATAGCCCAGTTCTTTTGCCATCGCGAGGTTTTTGGTGCTGTATTTGCCCTGTGGCGGACGGTAGAACCGCGCGAGCTCTGTTCCGGTGATTTCCTTGAATTTTTTTTCGACATCCCGCATTTCCTTCTCAAAGGATTCCTTGGAGGAGATCGAGGACATATCCAGATGGTGATATGTGTGGTTGCCCACAAAATGCCCGTCTGCAACCATCTGCTTTACGAGCTCTGGTGCGGATTCCAGATAGTGCCCTACCACGAAAAAGGTTGCTGGCACCTGATGTTTTTTCAGGGCATCAAGAATCGGCTGCGTGTTTCCGTTCTCAAATCCGGCGTCGAAGGTCAGATAGATGACTTTCTCTGCACTGCTGCCTACATAGTGGGCGTCGTATTTTTGGAGCTCCTCGGCAGAGGCGTTTCCGGTGGGCTGGGTGCCCTCCTGCCCAAAGCCAAGCCCCCAGTTCTCAACGCCGGCGCTTCCGCTTGCGGGGACAATCCATGTGTCTAATTTTTCGTATTTAACATAGGCAGCGCCTCTTCCAGCCAGAAAGGCAGCGGAGAGGAGCAGAACCAGCAGCGCCAGTTTTTTCAGGTTCGGTTTTTTTAGATTCAGTTTTTTCATATTTCGCTTCCTGTTATGATACATTCTTATTTAAAGATATTTCCCAGAACGAAAAAAATTCCTGTTCAGAATCAAAAACTGGGAGTTGTTATCAGCGTCTGATGAATGTATAATGATAGTGAAAATAAGGAATCAGGAGGCAAATCGATGGAGTACAGCCAGCTGGGACAGATTGTTGCGCCGCTGTTAGCGTGGTATGGGGCAGGCCACAGGCAGCTTCCGTGGCGTGAGACCAAGGACCCCTACAAAGTGTGGGTGTCAGAGATTATGCTACAGCAGACGCGCGTGGAGACGGTAATTCCATATTACCAGCGCTTTATGGAGCGCTGCCCTGACGTTACAGCGCTCGCTGCGTGTGAGGACGGCGAACTATTGAAGCTGTGGGAGGGGCTGGGATATTATTCGCGCGTAAGAAACCTCAAGAAAGCGGCGCAGGTAATTTGTGCGTCGTATGGCGGAAAGTTTCCAGAAACGTATGAGGCAGTCCGCGCACTGCCGGGCATTGGGGACTACACGGCGGGCGCCATAACGTCGATTGCCTTTGGGCAGGCGCGGGCAGCAGTGGACGGGAATGTGCTTCGCGTGGTGACAAGGCTCACGCAGGATGGCAGCGACATCATGGAGAACAAAGTCCGCAGGCAGGTCACCGAGGCGCTTGAGAATGTCTATCCGCCTGAGCAGCGGGGAGATTTCACGCAGAGCCTGATGGAGCTGGGGGCGGTGGTCTGTGTGCCAAACGGTGCGCCGCTGTGCGGGGAGTGTCCTTTAAATGCACTTTGTGGTGCGTATAAGCAGGGCACACAGATGCAGTATCCAATTAAGAAAAAGAAGCCGAAGCGGAAGATAGAGAACAAGACAGTTCTCCTCCTCCTCCATCAGGGCCAAATTGCACTTCGAAAGCGTGGTGCACAGGGCATTCTGGCAGGGATGTGGGAGCTGCCAAACATAGACGGCGTGCGGACTGCCAAACAGATCAGACAAGAGCTTGCACAGCAAAACATAGCGCTTAGGGAATTGTGGGCGGTATCGCATGGCAAAAAGCCGTTAAAACATATTTTTACACACAGGGAGTGGCATATGGTCTGCTGGGCTGCGGTTTGCAGCACCGTGGGAGCAGACAATGGACTGACATGGGTTACAGAAGAACAGCTGGCACAGGAGTTCGCACTGCCCACGGCATTCAAGAAGTGTCTGGAATGGTACGGGAAGGTGTGGGAAGATACAGGAGGGCAACAGCAGCATGACAAATGAAAAGATCAAGACGAAAGAGTCAACCATCGATCTCGTCATGACAGGACAAGTCATGAAAAGGGAGATCAAAAAGCACGGATTCACCGTCCGCGAGATTCAAAAGAAGCTGGGGCTGGCCTGTCCGCAGCCCATCTACCGCTGGATTCGGGGGCTGATACTGCCCTCGGTCGATAATCTGTATATGCTCAGCAGGATTCTCAGCATGACAGTGGATGATCTGATTGTTCCTAAGCAAAGTCAGGTCTGGATTTTGCGGGAGGCATGCAACATGAAGTTTGATATGAGGATGTGGGCATATTTTGAGGGAATCAATGCAGATGAAAACAGTGAATGAGGTTCAGATTACAGAAGACGCCGAGGAGGCAGCCTGTTTTGCCGCCAGCCGGACGCCGTATATCGTCTGGTTAAATGACCAGAATAAGGAGCAGTGCTTTCCAAGCGGCTCCTACTGCGTAGAACATTTGAGCGATATTGATGCGCGCTGCCTTGACAGGGTTTACAGGCGGTTTCATGATATTCCGTGGGACATTACGGAGACGCCCAGAGTGCGGATCCGGGAGATCACGGTGGAGGATGTGCCAAAGCTGTATGAGCTGTACCGGGATGAGAGCATTACAGCGTTTATGGAGCCGCTGTTTGCAGATCCGCAGCAGGAGATGATCTATACCGAAGAGTATATTAAAAATGTGTATGACTTTTATGGTTATGGCATGTGGGTGATCGAGAAAAGGGATAGCGGACAGGTGATTGGAAGGGCTGGGTTAGAATACAATGAGGGCTTTGACGGTCTGGAGCTGGGATTTATGCTGGGGGTGCCATACCAGCACAGAGGGTATGCGTATGAGGCGTGCAGTGCAGTCTTGGCCTACGGGATAGAGGAGCTGGGACAGCACAGGTACTGTTCTTATATTCATGAAAAGAACTTGGCGTCGATACGGCTGTGTGAGCGTTTGGGATTTGAGGCGCAGGGAAAAGTCTGGCGCAGTGAGATCAAAAAGGAACTGATTCAATATGTTTTTTGTGCAAAAAAGCCTTGACAATGGAAAAATGTGGTGGTATGATAAGTCACATGAAGCAAAGGTGCTACGGGACAGAATCCCATAGCACCTTTTTTCGTCCTTTATGCGCATAAGGAATACCGGAATAATAGAGGAGGAGATTATGATGACAGAATTACAGGAATTACTCGATGCCGTCAACGGCGAGATCTATGGGGTATGGTTTTTGATCGGCGCTGCATTGGTATTTTGGATGCAGGCAGGGTTTGCGATGGTGGAGGCAGGCTTTACCAGAGCAAAAAATACAGGAAACATTATCATGAAAAATCTGATGGATTTCTGTATCGGAACATGTACATTTATACTCATCGGGTTTGGGCTGCTGCTTGGAGAGGACTTGATGGGACTGATCGGAAAGCCCGGTTTTGATATTTTTACGAACTATGCGGATTTTGACTGGTCAAACTTTGTGTTTAACTTAGTGTTTTGTGCGACCACAGCAACGATTGTTTCAGGTGCGATGGCGGAGCGGACCAAGTTTTTGTCCTACTGTGTGTATTCTGGGGTGATCTCGGCACTCATTTATCCAGTGGAGGCACATTGGATCTGGGGCGGCGGATGGCTTGCGCAGATGGGATTCCACGATTTTGCAGGCTCTTGCGCGATACATATGGTAGGCGGTATCAGTGCCTTGATCGGCGCAAAAATCCTCGGGCCGCGCATCGGGAAATTTACGAGGGATAAGCAGGGCAATATCACAAAAGTCAACGCTTTTCCCGGACATAACCTCACGATCGGCGCACTGGGGGTATTTATCCTGTGGCTTGGCTGGTATGGATTTAACGGTGCGGCGGCAGCGAGTCTCTCAGAGCTTGGCTCTATCTTTGTGACGACGACCATCTCCCCTGCGATTGCAACGGTGGTCTGCATGGTCTTTACTTGGGTGAAATACAAGAAGCCGGATGTGTCCATGTGTCTGAATGCCTCCCTTGCAGGTCTGGTGGCAATCACCGCCGGATGTGATGTGACAGATGCATTTGGCTCGATCGTGATCGGCGCGGTAGCTGGATTGCTGGTTGTGTTCGGGGTCTGGTTTCTTGACTATAAGCTTCACATTGATGATCCGGTGGGCGCAGTTGCAGTGCACTGTCTGAATGGGATCTGGGGTACGGTTGCAGTTGGGTTCTTTGCGACGGACACAGCGCCTGCCTATGCGAGAGGATATGGCGACGGCGTGACATTTGGCGCCAACCAGATTTGCGGCACGGGTCTGTTTTACGGGGGCGGCTTCAAGCTGCTGGGATTACAGCTTGCCGGGATGACATGTGTGATTTTGTGGACAGTGGTCACGATTACGATTACATTTATGGTCATCAAGGCCGTCTTTGGACTGCGCGTCAGCGAGGAGGAGGAAATTATCGGTCTGGATGCCACAGAGCATGGACTGCCTTCTGCCTATGCAGGCTTCGCTATGATGGATATCTCGAACAGCATGATTATGGAGGAAAATGAAAATACACAGCTTGGTTCAGACAGCTATGAGGAGGCATCGGAGGCGCAGAAAAATGCTGCGGTGAAGGTTTCGCAGGTTCCGGCAGCGTCTGCGACTGGTATTTACAAGGTTGTCATCATCGCAAAGCTTGCAAGATATGATGTACTGCGCAAGGCGATGAATGCAATCGGCGTGACAGGTATGACCGTCACACAGGTGATGGGGTGCGGCATCCAGAAGGGCGCTGGGGAGAAATACCGCGGCGCAGAGATTGATGCAACCCTGCTTCCCAAGGTGAAAGTGGAGGTTGTCGTGTCGGCAATCCCTGTTGAGAAGGTGATTGAGTCTGCAAAGAAAGTGCTCTACACAGGGCATATTGGGGATGGCAAGATCTTTGTATACAATGTGGATAAAGTCGTGAAGATTCGTACAGGTGAGGAAGATCTGGCGGCGCTTGCAGATGTTGAATAAATATAGATTCAGAACCCGAAGAGTATGCTTCGGGTTCTTTTGTAAGGGACTATTTAAATGATCGTCTCAATGGATAAATTTTTGATATTTGAGAGTTTCAGAATGCTCTGATAATAGTTTTCCTGAAGGTCGATAATCTCGTTACTGCCTGTGCGAATAACAGGTTTGGAGAAATTGTCAGGATTAATAAAAATCACATTTCCCTCCATGCCATTGCTCAGCGTGACACGATGATTGAGGTAAGAGTTTGATACATTTTCCAGGAAGGTGAGGATATATTTTATCTCATATTTCTGGATTCCATCATCCTCGAAATACTTGATGACGGAGAAGGGACACATCGCTGTGCGGTATACACGTTCACTTGTCATGGCATCAAAGATGTCTGCGATGGTGACAATCTTGGAGAACTTGTCGATCTCTTCACCTGTAAGTCCATAGGGATAACCGCTTCCGTCACATTTCTCATGGTGCATCAGCGCTGTGTTTTTGACTGGTTCAGGAATGCTGTTATATCGTCCCAGCAGATGAAAACCTTCTGTAGTATGTGTCTTGACAATCTCAAACTCATCCGGGGTGAGTTTGCCGGGTTTTCGCAGGATACCGGCAGGAAGCATGAATTTGCCCACATCGTGAAACAGTCCGCAGGCGGTTGCCATCATTTGATCCGCCTCCGTAAAGTGAAGCCAGCGTGCAAGGACATTGGAGATGAGTGCTACGTCGATGCAGTGATTGTATACCGAGTCATCGGTATTGTGCATATTGAGCAGCATGTCAAATACGCTGATGCTCTGTCTGTCCTGCGACAGTAATGACAACGTTTCTTTCAACAGTTCATTTGCGCGGAAAGGTTCATTGCGGTACAGCGAATTCATGAGATTATTCTGGTAGTGTTCCGCACACCGTGCAAAGTGATGCGAAAATATTTGAAACTGCCTGCTGTTTTCTGTGTTGTCACTCATGTCAGATTCTGATGCCGATGCTGTATCTTGACACAAAGTAGTGATTGCGGCATCCTGCTGTTTATCAACAACAGCATTTGTCATCGGCATGGACATGTCAACGATAAGATTGTCCTCAATATGTGCATAATAGATGGAATATCCTTCTAATCGTGCTATAATGTTTTCAGTGAGGATGATACCTTTGGGAACGACGGGTTTATGGTCGTAAGACAATATATCTTCAGCCGTTATCATTCCAGGTGTAAGCGCTGTGATGGGGATTTTTCTCATAAAGCCCAATCCTCTCTTTATCTAATAAGTTATAGTAGTACAAAAACATAATCTCATTGTAGCGTTTTTGAATGTAAATGTCAAACAAAAGGAGGAAATTACATGAAAAAATACACTGGTATACAAAAATTATCTGACAATAAGTTTTTGAATCTGTTTCATCTGGATGCACTGACGGACAGCGGGCACCCGTTTGACTACTTTTTTGTCTCCAGAAGAAAGGCAGACCAGATCAAACTGCTCACGAAGGACAGTGCGGCGGAAGGCGTTGTTATTTTTCCAGTGTTAAAAGAGGACCCAGAGAAAGTCGTGCTGATTCGCCAGTACAGGTATCCCTTGGATGATGTGCTGTACGAGCTTCCCGCCGGCTTGATCGACGCGGGGGAGACACCCGAGTGCGCAGCCATACGGGAGATGAAGGAGGAGACAGGACTCTCATTTGAAGTGTATACAGGCGGCGATGCTGCATACCGCAGACCATTTTACATGGGGGCTGGTTTTACAGATGAGAGCTGCAATGCCGTCTTTGGCTATGCCAGCGGTACAGTCAGCCGCAGGGATCAGGAGGACACAGAGTCTATCCAAGTGCTGATAGCCGGCAAGGAGGAGGTGCGCCGCATTCTCCGCGAAGAAAAGGTTTCGATCAGGGCGGCGTATCTGCTCATGAGCTTTGTTCATATGGCAGATAATGACCCGTTTGGCTTTTTGAAATGATCAAAAGCGATTGTTATTAAAATATGCAACTATAATTAAATAACTATAGTTTTCTAAAAAAGTGTGTTCATTTTACAAAAAATGTGATATGATGGACAAGAAGAATGATAGAGATTTGTTCAGATGCAGCGATTCAAGAAAATATGAAAAATCATTACTTTATTACAAAGAATTATTTCAGATTTTAGGAAGGATGGGTTTACAAAATGTTGGATAAAGAAGAATTAAAATCACAAGTGGCTGTAAGTAGTGTGGCAGAAGAGGCCGAAGTCAAAACCGTATTGGCAGCACCAGAGATTCAGCCGATGCCAGCCAAGGAGGACGTGGCAGCACCAGAGATTCAGCCGATGCCAGCCAAGGAGGAGCCAATGAATAGTGGGTACCGTTCAGAGATGGACGGCGTTGAGGTTGATTTTGAACTCCAATACCGTGACCGGGAGACAGACATGAAAGATATTGCAAAGAGAGTTACGGAAGATTATGTGAAAAGAGGAAATGACGCATCCAAGATCGGGTTGATTCAGGTGTACTTAAAGCCCACTGATTATACGGCATATTATGTGATTAACAATTCTTATGAGGGGAAGATTCCATTATTCGAATAGGATAGGAACGCTGAGTAAAGAGTGCGCTGTAAAATAATAACCGTTATGGAGATGGAGTTCTCCGTAGCGGTTATCTTATTAAGCGGCGTATACTAATTTTGTATCATTGGGTGAATACTATATATGATGCACACGACCGCATAAGGAATCTATCTGCTTGGCGGCATGCGGCCGGCATAAAAAATACAAGACTGTGTCTCATCGAGTCAGGATGAGGAGAAAGGGGCAGGGGGAACAGATGAAAAAGGTAACAATACAAGATATTGCAGCTGAGATGGGGCTTAGCCGCAATACCGTGGCAAAAGCACTCAATGGAGGGCTTGTCTCTCCGCAGACAAGACATGCTGTCGTACAGAAGGCATGGCAGATGGGGTATACCAAACTCGATGACAAGCTGGTGGAGGAGGTCAAATCAACTTACCGCAGGGCGAATACAGGAACAATACTGGTGTTATTTAATCATATGGAGTCTGCTTTCTGGACAAGAGCGCTGGCAGGAATCAGCAATGCAGTCAACGATGAAGGCTATCGGATGCAGCTTCATGTGGTGGACGAGAAGGACAAGGATGGAGAGATCACAGGGAGGCTCATTGCGGATGATGTGAAGGGCATTATCTTTTTGAGCGTGTTCTCAGTAAAATTTGTCAGGGCAATTGGACGGAAGAAACTGCCCATGACATTTTTCAACAGCCCGGTCAATGCACAGGAGTACATCAAGCTTGGCGATGTCATCAACGTCGAGGGATTTTATTCCATGAGTGCGCTCACAGAGTATGTAATCAAGCAAAAAGGCTGTACGAGATTTGCCTATATCGGATTTGCAGAAGGGTCACGCATGATACAGGCGCGGTATTTGGGATTTCTGAATGCGTGTACGCAGAACCATATCCAGTTAGATGAAAGGATGCAGTTCACGCGGCCGGCGAACAACATTGGTTTTAGCTATGCGATGGTGGAGGAGGTGGTAAAGGACATGTCCTATATACCCGATGCGATCATCTGTGAGGACGACGATGTGGCAAAGAATGTGTCGCTCGCCCTGTTGCAGCGCGATTCGCAGGCGGTGAAAAGAATGGTGATCACAGGGTTTAACAATACGCTGGAGGCAGACTTTTTTAAGAGTGACATCCTCACCGTGGATGTGCGCATCGAGGAGATGGGCAGGCGGCTGGTAAAGTCCGTGATTGACAAGGTGAAATCCCCGACGATGGACAGATCTTTCACCACCATAGCAACCTATCCCAAAATCTGATAGAATTTTGCCTTTAAAATAGAAGATATACGATGACAATAGGGAAAATACGTGATATAATTCCAATATCTACATAACGTGGTAATAAAAACGTCATTCAGCCATGCTTGTATGATGAAAAGTTCCGGCGTTAAATTTATATAAAATATGAGAATAAGAGAGGTTTGAAGCAATGGATTACAAAATCATTACAGACGGCTCCTGTGACTTGCCGCCAGCCTTCTGTCAGGAAAAAGATGTTGACGTAGTTCCCTTTTATGTATCTTTTGACAGCGAGACATACAAAAAAGAAATCACTGAAATGCCTATTCGTGACTTTTATGAGCAGATGGTGTCAGACCCCGCAACGTTCCCCAAATCCTCCATGCCCTCTGTGCAGGATTATGTGGATGTATTCCTGCCGGTTGTGAAGGAGGGAAAGGCAGTCCTTTGTATCTGTATCACCACCAAATTCAGCGGTTCTTATCAGTCTGCGATGAATGCAAAGGAAATCGTGCTTGAGAGCTTCCCTGATGCCAGAATTACTGTGATGGACTCCACAATCAACACGGTATTGCAGGGAATCTTTGTGATCGAGGCAGTCAGAATGTACGAGGCGGCGCTTCCATATGATAAGGTGATAGAGCGGCTTGAGGAAATCAAGCGTACCGGGCGGATTTTCTTCACGGTCGGCAATATTGACTACCTGAAACATGGCGGGCGCATTGGCAAGCTGGCTGGAATCGCAGGCTCCATGCTGGGCATCCGGCCGCTGATCACGCTAAAAGAGGGGGAAATCTTTCCCTCAGGTCTGGCACGCAGCCGCAAGAAGTCCCTTGAGAAGGTGTATGAACTGCTGTGGCAGTATCTTCAGGAGGTTCATGCAGTATCAGGAGAATACAGTATCTGTGTTGGTTATGGTTATGATCTTGAGGAGGCGGAGGAGTTTCGCAGGGGAGCTGTCAGCTATCTCAACGCAAAAGGCTATGAAATCACAGATGCAGAGCTGCCCAAGTATCAGATCGGCGCGACGATCAGCGTTCACACAGGACCGTATCCGCTGGGATTTGGCGTAATTAAAAAGAGCATATGATATTCTAAAAACAAGAAAGGAGAAGAGCACATATGGCAGTATACAGCCTGAAAAACACACAGATCCGCATCGAGGTGGACTCGCTGGGAGCAGAGTTAAAATCACTTCAAAAAATAACAACTGGAACAGAATATATGTGGGACGCAAACCCCGAATACTGGAAGCGTACCTCACCCGTATTGTTCCCCTTTGTGGGAAGCTTAAATAACGGTAGTTATAGATATGAGGGAAAGGAGTATTCAATGTCTCAGCACGGATTTGCGCGGGATATGGAATTTGCGCTTCTGCGCCAGACAGAGGATACACTGGTGTTTATCCTGAAGTCCACGGACGAGACGAGGGAAAAATATCCGTTTGACTTTGAGCTTGAACTTGGCTATCGTCTGGAAGAAAATCATGTCATCCTGTCATGGAAGGTGACAAACTGCAATGAGAAGGAGATGCATTTCAGCATTGGCGGACATCCGGCATTTCTGTGTCCAATCAATAACAGGGGTGTGCAGACAGAATATAAGCTGTTATTTGATGCGAAAGATAAGATAACATCTGGTATTATCGGCAGCGGCGGCACACTCTCAGCGCGCACCAAAGCGTTTGCCTTGCAGGATGGCAGGATGGATATCACCGCGGATTTATTTGATGAGGATGCGTTGATTATTGAGCACGATCAGGCACACAGCGTAGCACTCTGTGACAGCGAGGGCAATCCCTATCTGACAGTCCGTTTTGATGCGCCGCTGTTTGGCATCTGGTCGCCCGCTAAGGCCAACGCGCCGTTTATCTGTATCGAGCCGTGGTACGGTAGATGCGACCGGGAGGCGTTTAACGGCGATTTGTCTGAGCGCGAGTGGGGGAATACGCTTGCGGCAGGAGAGGTGTTTTATGCGGAGTATACAGTAACTGTATAACGTTCTTGAAGTTTTTTATGCACATGATTGCCAAATTTTTTCGTCGAAATGCTGAAAATCAAATCCCTTATTCTGTATAGTACAAAAATTATGGTAGAATAACAGATGTCGTATGGCAACCATATGAATTGAGAGAGAGAATAAGGAGGGCGAAAAATGAGAAGCATCAAGGCAAAACTCATCATGTTAGGTGCCGTGTCCATCGTGTGTACAGTGATACTCGGTCTGGTCGGCATCTATATCATGAACAGCAACAACGCAAACAATCAGGTGTTGAATGACATCAACAACATCAACCTCAAACAGAACGAGAACACCACACAGGAGACATCGTTTCTGTATGATCTGGATTTGAGCCATTACCAGACGATTCAGACGAACCTCGCCTTTATGGAGGAAGCGGCAGCAGGCGCACTCACGTACAGCAAGGGCGAGCCGTATGACGCGGATTTACAGAGCGTGGCATCGACGATCACGACAGTGAGCGGCAACACTTCTGAGTTGAACAAGCTGCTTGGCGAGCGCGGTTGGCGGCAAAAATTTCAAAAAAACATCGTACGCTCACAAGATACCTGAAATCAGCAAGCGCGATATGCTGCTTGTCCGTCTGGGCGGAGATGGCATCGAGTACACAGGCGATGTGTATGTCACGAACATCAAACTGGACAGTACAGCGCTTGCGCTGGCGGACATTGATCTGGAAGTGCTGGCATCCTCCTATGGAGACGGGCTGGCAGGTGTGGAGGTATCGAATTTTGATGGGATGGATGCGCTGCACATCCAGACAAAGTTTGCCAATGTCAACGGAAACTGGCAGGAAGTGACATCGCGGATAGATGTCAAGGGAATCAATATCGCGGATACGCTGACATCAAATTTTGCAGCAAAGCTTTCAGCGGTGGAGCACATTGTGGAGTACGACAAGGATATTCTGGCATTGAAAGCAGAGAACAACACCCTGAACACGGCGCTCACCAATGAGACCTCTGAGGTGCGCAGCAAGATTGAGGAGCTGACCAATACACAGAAGCTGACCATGTCCACATTAATCTACGTAGTGTTTATTGTGGGAGCAGTGCTGGTGGTGCTTCTCACAATCTTTGTGATCACCTCGGTACAAAAGAGCATCAAAAAGTTTAAGGGCACACTCACGCACATTTCCGAGGGCGAGATCACCGTCAAAGCAGAGACAGGAAGCGGGGATGAGTTCGACACTTTTGGGCGTTCGCTCAACAGGATGACAGACAAATTGTCTGATGTGATCACGAATGTGAAGCAGTATGGTATTGAGTTAAAAAACAGCGGTGCGGAGTTAGAAACAATGTCAAGGGGTTCAGAACAGACCTCAGAGCACATTGATGCAGCAATTTCGGAAATTGCGCTTGGCGCCACCAATCAGGCGCGGGATGTCGAAAATTCCACCAATGAGATTGTGAATCTCGGCCAGTTGATGGACACGATGGATGCGGATATCTCAGAGCTTGATGAGACTTCCATCAATATGAAGCAGGCAAGCGACGAGGCAGTCACCATCCTGAGCGCGCTGAGCCGGTCAAACGGCAACATGACAGAGGGGATTCACCGCATCGCACAGCATTTTTGGCATTATCACAAATCTGATCAACGAGTTCAAAGAGACACTGGACACAATGTCGGAGGTTGAGACTGCCACCAATGACCAGAACCAGAAGCTTGCGGACACACAGAAGCAGTTTGAGATTGTCAATGAAGGCATCGCGCAGTCGAGAGATAAGACGGCTGTGATCAAGGGCGCAATCAGCGAGTGCAACCATGTGCGCAATACGGTGTCGGAGATCATGCTGAATCTGTCTGCAATCTCGGAACAAAATGCGGCATCCGCGACAGAGACTGCCACCGCGATGCAGCAGCTCAATACGACCATCTCAGAACTGTTGCAGGAGTCGCAGAAGCTTCTGACCATCTCCTCACAGCTTGAGCAGGATATGACGTTTTTTAAGATAGGATAAGGACAATAACCGCGTAGATTATTCACTGGCCACTTGTGTAATGCAAGTGGCTTTTTGTGATTTTTTTTATGATAGTTTGAATAATCCCCTCGTATCTGATTCGAGTCAATTCGCATATTAATACCCGATATTGCCAAAATTTTCACAAAAAATATGTGCAAAAGGTAAAAATTATAACTAAAATTACTTTAAAAATTGATTAATTTCTAAAATAGTGTTATGTTAGATATGCAAAGAAGTTAATTTGTGTAAAGTTGAAGGGAGCGCATGGATGATAACTTATAACGAAAAGGAACGCGTATTTAAATTAGACACGCCAAATACCACGTATATGATTGGCATTGTGGACGAGGAAAATTTTGTCGGACACATTTATTATGGCAGGCGGTTGAGGGATGCAGACGCAGCGTATTTGATGCGGACAGGGGAGCCGCCGTTTGTTCCGAGCCAGAATGACCGGGAGAGATGCTCGTTTTATGACTGCTTCCCCTTCGAGTATCCGACAGGCGGCGTGGGAGATTACCGGGAGAGCTGTCTGGGCATCCGAACGGCAGGCGGCCATGTGGGCAGTATGCTGTCTTATGTGTCCCATGAGATTTTTGCAGGGAAGCCCGCGCTGGAGGGGCTGCCGGCGACTTTTGGGACAGAGGAGGAATGCACGACCTTAAAAATCGTCTGCTGCGATTCCTATGTTGGAATGCAGGTGGAGCTGCTCTACACGGTATTTCATGACAATGATGCCATCACAAGAAGCGTGAAGGTGACAAATACCGGTGAGGCACCTTTTTATCTGACAAAGGTATACTCTGCGTGCATCGACATGGACAACAGGGACTACGACATGGTATCCCTTCACGGAAGCTGGGCAAGGGAGCGTCATATCCAGCGAAAGACATTGGGGTATGGCATTCAGAATGTCAGCTCATTCCGCGGGGAATCCAGCCATCAGGACCACCCGTTTCTCGCGCTTGTGGACAAGCATACGACGCAGGAAAACGGTGAGATTTACGCGATGAATTTCGTCTATTCCGGCAATTTCCGCGCGCAGGCGGAGGTGACACAGTTTGACTATGTGCGCATGACAATGGGGATTCATCCAGAGAACTTCTGCTGGAAATTAGAGCCCGGGGCACATTTTCAGGCGCCGGAGGTGGTCATGGTCTACACGGACAGGGGCTTTGATGCCATGACAGCTACGTTCCACAGATTATATAAAAAGCATCTGATACGCGGGGAATATAAGGACAAGAAGCGTCCGATTCTCATCAACAACTGGGAGGCGACGTACTTTGATTTTAATACCGAGAAGCTGCTGTCCATCGCGCGGGAGGCGTCGAAGCTTGGCATCGAGATGCTTGTCATGGATGATGGCTGGTTTGGCAGACGGAATTTTGATGACTGTGCGCTTGGCGACTGGACAGTCAATGAGGAGAAAATTCAGGGGGGTCTGAAATATCTGGTGGATGAGGTCAACAAACTTGGCATGAAGTTTGGTATCTGGTTTGAGCCGGAGATGATCTCGCCGGATTCTGACCTGTACAGAGCACATCCAGACTGGGCGATCGCGATTCCGGGCAGACCCGGCACGCAGTCCAGACAGCAGTTTGTGCTGGATTTGTCGAGACAGGAGGTTGTGGACTGCATCTATGAGCAGGTGGCATCTGTGCTTCGGAGTGCCAACATTGAGTATGTGAAGTGGGATATGAACCGCCAGCTCACAGACATCGGCAGCTATGGGCTGCCCGCAGACAGACAGGGGGAATTGTACCACCGCTATGTGCTTGCAGTCTATCAGATGCAGGATCGTCTGACGAAAGAATTTCCGCATCTTCTGTTAGAAAACTGTTCGGGCGGCGGCGCGCGCTTTGATCCGGGAATGCTGTATTTCAGCCCGCAGATCTGGTGCTCGGATGATGCGGATGCGATCGAGCGCCTTGAGATTCAGGAGGGAACGGCGCTTCTCTACCCGCTCTCCACGATGGGGGCGCATGTGTCAGACTGTCCCAACCATACCGTAGGGCGCATCACGCCTTTTGAGACGCGCGGCATCGTGGCGCTTGCAGGAACTTTTGGATATGAGCTTGATGTGACCAAGATTTCCAAGGAGGACAGGGAGACGATTCCCTCACAGGTTGCGATGTATCACAAGTATAATGATCTGGTCAGAGAGGGGGATTACTACCGCATTGCATCGTATGCGCAGAATCATAAGTACGACTGCTGGCAGGTGGTGAGTGAGGACAAAAAAGAGTCTCTTGTCACCTTTGTGCAGGTATTGAACAGGGCAAACTTTAAGTCAAGGCGTATTCTGTTAAAGGGGCTTGATGCTGAGAAACCCTATCAGGTGGTTTTTGAGAATCAGGATGAGATCGAGGATAGAATCTACAGCGGTGACACGCTGATGAAGGCAGGGCTTCTTGTGCCGAATCCGAGAGGGGATTTCAGGGCACTGCTGATCTCACTGAGACAGGCATAAGATTGATGAGGGGTGATAACGATGGTTAAGGCTGTAAAACTTGCAGATATCGCGGAGAAAGTGGGGGTTAGTGTCGTCACGGTATCAAAGGCATTGTCAGGACAAAAAGGCGTCAGCGAGGAGATGCGCGCCAGAATCAAGGAGCTTGCCGCCCAGATGGGCTATACGCCCATTCATGCGACACAGACGGGCAGGACGCGGTCCTACACGATTGGCGTGATCACTTTTGAGGCATATTTTACCAGATTTGCTTCGTTTTACTGGAAAATGTATCAGGAGTTTGCCACGCGTGCTGTCAAGAAAAACTGCTTCTCTATGCTGGAGGTGATCTCGAATTATGATGCGGAAAATCTGATGCTGCCCAAGCTCATTACAGAGAACCAGAAAATAGATGGATTTGTTGTGATCGGCAAACCAAAGAGGGATTATCTCAAATTGCTTTACCAGAATAAAAGAATCCCAATGGTTTTTATGGATTTCTATGACGATGAGGATGTCGTAGACTGTGTGGTATCGGCGGGTTTTAACGGCATGTACCGCATGACGGAGTATCTTATCAAGAATGGTCATTCGCGCATTGCCTACGTCGGAAGCCTGATGTATACGGAGAGCATTACGGACCGGTATTTTGGCTATTGCAAGGCGCTGATGGAAAATGGGATTGAGCTGCGGCAGGACTGGATTATCAAAGATAGAGACTACAATGACGGCGTGATAGGACTGGAATACAAGCTACAGCTGCCAAAAGATATGCCGACCGCCTTTGTGTGCAATAATGATGTGACGGCATATGCTTTAATCCGGCAGCTAGAGGAGAAAAATTTTCGGGTTCCCGAAGATATTTCTGTCGTAGGGTATGATGATTATCTTTATGCAGAGTACGGTGATTCCAAAATCACGACGTATCTGGTGGACATGGGAGAGATGTCCAAAATTGCGCTCTCCTGCATTATCAGGCGCATTGAAAATATTACGTTGAACGTGGGTGTGCACATCGTGAATGGCAGAATTATTGAGCGGTCAACGGTTCGAAAATTAAATTAACTTTTCAGTACTGGTGTTTCCCTGCGGTACGTGAGCGGGGTGACACCAGTTTTTTCTTTAAAGAGCCGTATGAAGTGGTTGGTGTTTTCGATGCCTACACTCTGGCTGATTTCTACAATCTTATCATCGGTGTCCAGCAGCAGCTCCTTTGCTTTGTCGATGCGGATTTTGTTGAGGTACTGCATGGGGGTGTACTCATAATACTTTGCAAATTCGCGGCACAGGCGGTATTTGTTGACTTTGTACTCGGCTGCGAGCTCGTCGAGGGAGTACGGTTCGAAGTATGCGTTCTGGAAGCGGCGGTGCATGTCCGCAATATAGGAGGGAATATGATAAGAGCCTGTCTGCTCGATGGTGCGCACCAGATAGAGCTGTGTGAAAAACGCCATAAGGTCACGGGCGCGCATCATGCCGTGCACCTCGTCGTCGGTGTCATTTCGCAGCACCTGTTCCCATGCTGCCAGCACATCAGAATAGTTGTCAAGTTTAAAAACAAAATCACCCATGCTGCATATTTTCTGCAAATGGTACTCGAGCACGGTAGTGCTGACAAAACAGATGGTGTATTCCCAGATATTGTGCTGGCAGACCAGCTTATGGTTTTTGCGGCAGTCCATGACGGCGAGCGTGCCTTTTGTGAGGTCGTAGCCCGCATTGATTCCATTTGCGTTTTGGCAGAAGAGCCTGCCAGCGCCGCGGGTCGTGTGCACGAGGCACAGGGCGTTGAGATTTGCCGCCTCGTAGGAGAAGGGTGAGGTGACAGAGACACTTTTGTGGCTGTACTCGCAAGGCAGGCTGCCGCAGAATGCATAGTCCCGGCGATAGGCATTCTCGAAGTAATCGGACAGGGAGAAACGGCTGCTTGTCTCAGAGGAGATCAGACAACTAAAAAATTCGGTGGAAAATAATTTTTGTGGCATATGACATACTCCTTTGCATTTTTGAATATAATTTCATAGTGGCTTATTTGGACAAGCTGTCTGCACAGAATGATAATTATTATATAACTTTAAAATGAAAAAATCAAGAAAGGAATATTATGTGAAATAAAAGGTGATAAAAAGAATCAGAATGCGAAATAATACGAAAATTTAAGTAAACAAAAACTTATTTAAGCTAAAATTTAAGTAAAATTAGGTAAAAATAAAATCTCAAATAGACAATTTATATAAAAAAATTAAAAGAAAATTGTCAAAATAGAGGAAATGACGAAAAACAGCAATAATTGAATATCAATAGCAATTATACATGGTGACTAAAAAGCAAAGTTAATTTAAACTAAAAACAAGTTAACCGACAGGCTAACAAAATTAAAAAACTAAAAACGAAAGTTTTCAAAAAGGGAGGTTTCATCTATGAAATTAAAGAGACTTATGGCACTTGGTATGGCAGCAGTTATGACAATGTCGCTCACAGCATGCGGCGGCTCTGGTGACACACCATCGACAAACAACACACCGGCAGACAACAATGCAGCATCAGACAATAATGCAGCGGCAGACAACAATGCGTCAGACAACAATGCGGCGGACAATGCAGCAGACGACAGCGCAGCGGACGACAGCGCGGCAGCAAGCGGACTTACATATGGCAGCATCACACTTGGCGAGGACTACACAGACCTCACAGCTTCCATCAAGTTTATCCACCACAAGACAGACCGTGAGCAGGATGGTTCTATGGCGAAGTACATCGAGGCATTTAATCAGGATTATCCAAACATCTCCGTTGAGACAGAAGGTATCACAGACTATGCGCAGACAGCTCTTTTAAGACTGCCGACAGGAGAGGCATGGGGCGATGTCATGTTTATTCCGTCGATCGACATGGTACAGCTTCCTGATTATTTCATTCCATATGGAACGGTTGACGAGATGTCTGAGTATATCAATTTTGCTGACCAGTGGAAGTTTGAAGGCAACTGCTACGGCGTAGGCTATATGGGAAATGCGCAGGGACTTCTTTATAATAAGAAAGTATTTGCGGATGCAGGCGTGACAGAGCTGCCAAAGACACCGACAGAATTTATCGCAGCATTGCAGCAGATCAAGGACAATACAGACGCGATTCCTCTCTATACAAACTATGCGGCAGGCTGGACAATGGGCGGACAGTGGGATGCATTCCTTGGCGCAATCACAACAGGCGACACCACTTGGCTGAATCAGAAATTTGCACATACAGCAGAGCCATTCAAGGACAATGGGGACGAGACAGGGGCTTATGCACTGTACAAGATTCTCTACGATGCAGTGGCAAACGGACTCACAGAGGATGACTACACGACGACCGACTGGGAAGGCTGCAAGGGCATGATCAACAGAGGCGAGATCGGTACAATGGTACTTGGCTCATGGGCAGTGGCTCAGATGAAGGAAGCAGATGCAAACGGCAGCGACATCGGATATATGCCGTTCCCAATCACAGTAAACGGCAAGCAGTACGCGACAGCAGCCCCTGACTACTGCTTTGGTATCAACAAGGAGAGCTCCGCAGACAATCAGGCAGCAGCAATGGTATTTGTAAAATGGATGGTTGAGAAGTCTGGCTGGTGCGATAACGAGGGTGGATATCCAATCTCCAAGACAGCACCTACCTCTTTCGTATTTGACGGTGTAGAGGTTGTAAACAATGAGGCAGCTCCTGATGATGAGGCAGATCTGATGAACCAGATGAACGCTGAGTGCGAGCTCAACTTCAACAACGGCGGCGACCGCAAGGTTCAGGAGATCGTTGAGGCGGCAGCGACAGGTTCTATGACTTATGATGACATCATGGCAAACTGGACACAGCTGTGGAATGACGCACAGGATTCACTGGGTGTAGATGTCACAGAATAATCAAATAGCTTTTATCGAATCAATCATTATACTTTATATGGCGTGGCTTGCAGGCATTGTGTTTGCAAGCCACAAATCCCAAGATGTGTTTGTGGGAATTTTCATGAGAGAAGGAGGGGATTGTAGTGGCTGCGACGCAGACTAAGAAACCATTTAATTTCCAGAAATGGATCAAAGGCAGACAGGGACAGCAGGCAATCATCATTGTATTGTTTTCTATTATTCCGTTAGCGCTGCTGTTTATATTTACATATTATCCGTTTGCTGAGATGTTTAAGTTCAGCTTCTATGACAGGAGCTACACACGTGTCAAGGGCTTTGTAGGATTAGAAAACTACGTGGATGTCTTTAAGAAAAAAGATTTGTTCCGATCACTGTTTCTGTCAGTCTACTATATGGCTGGTGCAGTATTTCAGTTAGCATTAGCGCTTTATCTTGCGACGATATTCTGCTTTAAGATCAAGGGCGGCAACTTCTTTAAGGGATGTATGTTTTTCCCGTATCTAATTAATGGTATTGCAATCGGTTTTATCTTCAAGTTTTTCTACACCAGAGGATTTGTGCTGGATACAGTTCTTGGCTGGCTGGGAATGGATATGGAGAGCCTCCCGTACTGGCTCAGAGACCAGAGCATTAACAACTGGTCACTGGTTGCCACGAGTGTGTGGAAATACTTTGGCCAGAACATGGTGCTGTTTATCGGTGCGATGATGTCTGTCGATGCATCACTCTATGAGGCAGCAGATCTGGATGGTGCGAACAAGTGGCAGCAGTTCAAATATATCATGCTTCCAAGTATCAAGACGATCGTCATGCTGAACCTGATCATGTCCATCACCGGTTCACTCAGTGCATTTGAGCCTGCATACGTTATCGCGTCCAAGGGTGCAAACGGCACAGCGACTTACTTCGTAAAGATGCATGAGGTAGCGCACACAAGCCAGAAGATCGGTCAGGCGTCCGCTATGGCAGTGGTGCTTCTGCTGATTATCTTCGCAGCAACAATTCTCCAGAAACTCTTCTTCAAATATGTATTTAAGAGCGGAGAGGACGAGGACAAGGGCGCAGCGGCAAGACGTGAGCGCCAGATTGCAAAGTTAAATGCAAGGAAGGGGGCATAATCATGACAGCGGTTCAGGCTTTCAAGAAATATTTATGGATTTTTGTAAAATATTTTTCGGTAATATTTTTCTCATTCATCGCGCTGCTTCCGATTGTTTCCTGCGTGATCACGGCGCTGAAAACAAAGACTGAGTATGAGAACACCAATGTAATGACACCGCCCGAGAACTGGTTTAACTTCGAGAACTTTGTGACTTCGTTCCGCGACGGCGGCATGGGTAAGGCATTTTTGAACTCAGCACTCATTGTCATCTGTGTTGTCATTGGCTCAGTGCTGATCGGTTCGATGATTGCCTATGTTCTAAACCGTTTTAAGTTCCCGGGCAACGGCTTGATTCGCAGCCTGTTCCTCTTTGCGACACTCCTTCCGGGTATCGCGATGCAGGTTGCTACTTACCAGCTGATGTTCCAGCTCAAATTCATTGATACCTTATATGGATACATTATCCTGAGCATGGGTACAGACGTTATCTCGATTTACGTGTTCATACAGTTTTTTGAAAATATTTCAGTATCGCTCGACGAGTCGGCATACATGGACGGTGCAAGCTACTTTACAATTTTCTACAGAATCTTGTTCCCGCTGCTCAAGCCGGCGATTGTGACCTGCGCGATCTTGAAGGGCGTAGGCATCTACAACGAGTACTACAATGCGATGCTTTATCTGACAAAACCGGATTTAAAGACGGTATCACTGGCGCTCTATACCTTTACAGGACCTTTTGGAAACCAGTACAATCTCATCTGTGCGGGCGTTATCATGACACTGCTTCCGGCGCTGATTATCTTTATCGCGTTCCAGAATCAGATTTATTCTGGTCTGACCGCAGGCGCAGTCAAAGGTTAGGAGGATTACGATGGCAAATTCAGCAATGAGATCGGAGGTGATGACACACCTCACAAAGGATATCATACCGTTCTGGAAGAGTCTCAGAGACGACGAGAACGGCGGATATACAGGATATCTCGGATATGACTTAAAGGCGGACAAAAAGGCTGTCAAAGGCTGCATCTTAAACAGCCGCATCACATGGTTCTTTGCCAACGCATACACGCTTCTTGGCGATGAAAGTCTTTTGGCAGAAGCAAAACATGGATTTGCATTCTTAAAAAGTGCATGCTGGGACAAGAAAAACGGCGGGGTGTACTGGTCTGTCAACTATGACGGCACCCCTGCCGAGACCATGAAACATACCTACAATCAGGCGTTTTCGATCTATGCTTTGTCCTCCTACTATGAGGCGAGCGGTGACCGGGAGGCGCTGGACATGGCGTATCAGCTCTATGATTTGATCGAAGGAAAGATGCGCGACGAGCTGGGCTATAAGGAAGCCTTTGATGAGGCATTTCACGAGATAGACAATGAAAAGCTCTCAGAAAACGGCGTGATTGCATCAAAGACAATGAACACCCTGCTGCATGTGTTTGAGGCGTACACGGAGCTCTACCGTGTGGACCACAATGAGAAGGTTGCGGATAAGATCAAATGGATGATGGATATTGTGGCGGAAAAAGTATACAATCCAAAGCTGCACCGTCAGGAGGTATTTTTTGACGAGGCTTGGAACCCTATCATTGATCTGCATTCGTATGGCCATGACATCGAGACCGCGTGGCTGATTGACAGAAGCGTGGAAGTGTTAAACGATGCCGCATATGAGAAAAAGATGTCGCCGATTACACAGGATTTGACAAACCAGATTTACAAGGTGGCATTTGACGGCGCGTCGCTTGCAAACGAGTGCGAGCGGGGAGTTGTCAATGAATGGCGCATCTGGTGGGTGCAGGCGGAGACGCTCGTGGGCTTTCTGAACGGATATGAAAAGACAGGGCGCACAGAATATTTTGACGCAGCAGAGAAGGTATGGCAGTTTATCAAAGACCATGTGATTGACAGGAGAGACGGCTATACGGCGGGCAGAGAGTGGTACTGGCGGGTGCAGGCGGACGGCACGCCGGATGAGACGCAGCCGATGGTAGAACCGTGGAAATGCCCTTATCACAATGGCAGAATGTGTTTTGAGGTTATCAGGCGAGAACAGCTATTTCAAAGTGGAGGTTGAAATGGGAAATATATTTGAAGAAAACAAGGAAATGGTGATGAAGCGGTATGAGGAGACCATCCGCCGCAAAAATAAAAAGAGCGATTTCTACAATGGCATTTATGACCGTTATGAGTACCCGGTGCTGACGCGCGACCATATTCCGCCGTTCTGGAAATTTGACATGAATCCTGAGACCAATCCGTATTTTATGGAGCGGCTTGGCGTAAACTGTGCATTTAATTCCGGTGCGATCGAGCTGGACGGAAAGTTTTATCTTGTGGCGAGAGTGGAAGGAAATGACAGAAAATCCTTCTTCGCAGTGGCAGAGAGTGACAGCGGCATTGACGGCTTCCGCTTCTGGGATTATCCGGTACTGCTTGACGACGTATGTCCCGAGGAGACAAACGTCTACGACATGCGCCTGACAAAGCATGAGGATGGTTATATCTATGGCGTGTTCTGCTCGGAGAGCAAGGATACCAAGGTCAATGACCTCTCGGCGGCAGTTGCGGCGGCAGGAATTGTGCGGACAAAGGATTTAAAGACATGGGAGCGCCTCGACAATCTAAAGACGCTGCGCTCCCCTCAGCAGAGAAATGTTGTGCTGCACCCGGAGTTTGTAAACGGCAAGTATGCATTTTACACAAGGCCGATGGATGACTTTATTGACACGGGAAGCGGCGGAGGCGTCGGATTTGGACTCTGCGACGATATCACGCACGCTGTCATTGATGAGGAGATCATCACGAGCAAGCGCAAATACCACACCATCACCGAGGCAAAGAACGGCGCCGGCGCCGTGCCGATCAAGACGGAGAAGGGCTGGATACATATTGCCCACGGTGTGCGCAACACCGCAGCAGGGCTTCGCTATGTAGTCTATGCGTTTGCTACCGCGCTGGAGGACCCGACAAAGGTGATCGCGGAGCCGGGCGGATTTTTGATCGCGCCGCTTGGGGCTGAGCGGGTTGGCGATGTGTCGAATGTTGTGTTCACAAACGGAGCGGTCGCAAGAGCAAACGGGGATGTGTATATTTATTATGCGTCGAGCGATACGAGGCTGCATGTGGCGACGACCACGATAGACAAGCTTGTGGACTATGTGTTCAACACACCGGAAGACCCACTGCGCTCTGTGAAATGTGTGGAGCAGCGGTGTGCGTTTATTAAAAAGAATTTGGAATATATGAATCAATAAGATATAGGATCAGGAGCAGGAGGAGAGACAAATGCGTACACAAAAGTATGGGATTGATTGTAGGAAGGGCGTTTTGAATAGAGGAAATCTTTATCGAATTGAGAGAGCGATGAAGAAAGCGATGCGCGGTGAAGCAGTCACCGTGGGATTTTTGGGCGGTTCCATCACGCAGGGTTGTCTGTCCTCGGCTCCTGAGACCTGCTATGCATATCTGGTGTACAGGTGGTGGTGTGAGAAATTTCCAAAGGCAGCGGTTACGTATGTCAATGCGGGAATCGGCGGCACGACCTCACAGTTTGGCGTGGCGAGAGCAGACAGCGACCTGCTGTCGAAAGAGATTGATTTTACGATTGTCGAGTTCAGTGTGAATGACAAGGACAATGCACATTTTTTGGAGACTTACGAGGGATTGATACGTAAGATCTACAGTTACCGTACAGAGCCGGCAGTGCTGATTGTAAACAGTGTGTATTACAATGACGGGGAAAATGCACAGACACAGCATGTAAAGATTGGCAAGGCATATGATCTGCCCTGTGTCAGCATGAAGCCGACGCTGTATGAGAAAGTGCTGGACGGCACGTATACAAGCCGCGATGTGACCGAGGACGACCTTCATCCAAACGATGAGGGGCATGGACTGATGTCGGAGGTGATCATCAGCTTTCTGGAGATGGTTTATGAGGAGCTACAGTCAGGAATCGAGGCAGAGGACAACCATCTGGATGTAAAGAAAATGACACCAGTGACCCCAAATGCCTATGAAAATTCTGTCAGATACCAGAATGACAACAGTGATACAATCATGACAAACAACGAGGACTTTACGGCAGACACTCAGCCGCAGCATGATATCCGGGAGATTTTCCGGCGCGGCTGGACAGCAGACAAAAAGGGTGCACACATTGGTTTTGATATAGAGGGAAGCTGTATCGGCGTACAGTACCGCAAGTCGGTGGCAAAGCCTACCTGCGTGGCGCGGGCTGTGGTGGACGGCGATACAGACAAAGCAGTGCTCCTCGACGGGAATTTCGAGGAGACATGGGGGGACAGCCTGCATCTGGACACGGTTGCAGAGCATCTGCCCTATGGAAAGCATCATGTGGAAATTGAGCTGATTGAGACGCATGAGGATGACAAAGTGCCATTTTATCTGGTGTCGGTAATCGGTTCGGGATTATAATCAAGTAAATAAAATAAAAAGGAAAATAAGGAGGATATAAAAATGAGTAAAGTAAAAATGATGAGTCCGGCAGTTCCAAACATGCCTTGGCAGGACAGGGCAGACGGCAAGACCTCTGGTGTTGCCGATGCGCCCATCTGGCGGTACAATGAAAATCCGATTATCGGCAGAAATCCTGTAAAGGGGGTTGCAAGAATCTTCAACAGTGCAGTCATCCCGTATGAGGGAGCCTTTATCGGTGTGTTCCGCGGCGAGCAGACAAACGGCATTCCGTATATCTATCTGGGACGCAGCGAGGACGCAATCCACTGGGATTTTGACGCGAACAAGATCAACTTTGTAGATGAGGCTGGAAATCCATTTATGCCAGTATATGCATATGATCCCCGCCTTGTGAAAGTGGAGGATGTATATTATATTATCTGGTGTCAGGACTTCTACGGCGCGGCGATCGGCATGGCAAAGACGACAGACTTCAAGACCTTCACACGCATCGAGAATCCGTTCCTGCCGTTTAACAGAAATGCAGTGCTGTTCCCGAGAAAGATCAACGGCAACTTTATGATGCTGAGCCGTCCTTCAGATTCCGGTCACACACCGTTTGGCGATATCTTTGTGAGCGAGAGCCCGGATTTGGTATACTGGGGCAAGCACAGGCACGTGATGGGCAAAGGAAACGAGTGGTGGCAGTCTTTGAAAATAGGCGGCGGCGCGGCACCGATTGAGACGAGTGAGGGATGGCTTCTGTTCTATCACGGTGTGACAGGTACCTGCAACGGCTATGTGTACTCTATAGGCGGCGCAATCCTTGACATTGACAATCCTTCAATTGTGAAGTACCGCTGTGAGAATTTCCTGCTGACACCGGAAGAGTGGTATGAGGAGAGAGGCTTTGTGCCAAATGTATGTTTCCCTTGTGCTACGATTCATGATTCTGAGACAGGCAGAATTGCGATATACTACGGTGCGGCGGACAGCTATGTCGGACTGGCATTTACAGAGATTGATGAGATCGTTGACTATATCAAGACCAAGAGCAAGGTGACAACATCGGATACAGAGATTGGCAGGAGATAGTGTGAGAAGAACGCCCGGTTTGCGGCGTTCTTTTCGTACATGTGGGCAGGGATTTTATTTGATATAAAAAGGAGAGATTGCGATGCTGAGGGAGTCTAAACTGAAAGAGATTCCAGAGATTAAGATTCATGGCAGGACAACAGCGTGCCGCGACCCGCTGACGCTGTTTTGGACGGCGAGCGGGTTTGAGTGCAATGTGACGGGCTCGGAGCTCTGGGTGGAGCTCGAAGTCACGTTTCACCTGTACGAGCCGTGGTTTAGCTATACTGTGAACGGAGACTGGGTGGGCAGACAGATGCTGCAAAAGGGCAGATACTGGATTCCGCTGTTTCGCGGCATGAGTCCTGAAACGGTCAAGAATGTGCATTTTTTCAAAGATTTGCAGGCGATGAGCGATGATGGGGAATCCTACATTCATATTCATGCGCTGCGCCATGACGGGACGTTTTATCCGGTTGCGGACAAGAAGCTCAAGATGGAGTTTATCGGGGACAGCATCACTTCCGGCGAGGGGCTTTTTGGCGCAAAGAGCGAGCAGGACTGGATACCGATGTTTTTCTCGGCGGTCAGAAGCTATGCCTATCAGACGGCAGAGCGGCTGGATGCGGAGTACAGGATTTTTTCCCAGAGCGGATGGGGTGTGCACAATACGTGGGACAATAATATAAACGGCGCGCTGCCAAAGTATTACAAAGAGATTTGCAGTCTGATGCCGGGCGCAGAAAATGAGCGGCTTGGCGGGAAACAGCCGCATGATTTTGCGAGCTGGCAGCCGGATGTAGTGGTGGTCAATCTGGGGACAAACGATGCGGCATCCTTTGACCAGCCAGCGTGGACGGACACGCAGACAGGAGAGCGCTATAAAATGCGAAGAGAGGCGGACGGCTCGTACTGCATGGAGGATGTCAAGGTATTCCAGCAGGCGGCGAAGGCGTTTCTCGGGCTGCTCCGCTCCTGCAATCCGAGCGCGCAGATCGTATGGTGCTTTGGGATGCTTGGCATGGATTTTCAGCAGTATATTCAGGAGGCGGTGTCCGCGTATGCGCAGGAGGCGTCAGACCACAAAGTATTTTATTTACCGCTTCCGCCGATGACGCCGGAGAGCGCAGGCTCGCGGGAGCACCCCGGATTCAAATGCCACCAGCAGGCGGCGGAGGTACTGGCGGGGTATCTGGCAGAATTATTATGAAATGAAAGGAAAATAGAATAAAGATATGTTTAGAGATGATTTTGTCTGGGGCGTGGCAAGCAGCGCCTATCAGATTGAGGGAAGAGACCCGCAGGATGGAGCGGGAAAGTGCATCTGGGATACGTTTGCCGAGGAGGGAAGGGTCTACAGCCATCAAAATGCAGATGTGGCGTGTGACCATATCCACAGATACAAAGAGGACTTTGCCATGATGCGCCTGCTGGGCGTGAAGGCATACCGTTTTTCACTGAGCTGGGCGTGCCTGATGCCGGAAGGGACAGGCGCCGTCAATGAGAAGGCAGTCGCGCTCTACCGCGATATGATACAGTGTATGAAGGAGAACGGCATCGTGCCCTATCTCACGATGTACCACTGGGAACTGCCGCAGGCGCTTCAGGACAGGGGCGGCTGGCTGAACGAAGAGATCATTGAATGGTTTGGCACATATGCAAAGGCGGTTGCAGAGCGCTTTACAGATCTGGCGCAGTACATATTCACATTAAATGAGCCGCAGTGTTTTGTGGGGCTGGGACATCTAAGCGGCGTCCACGCGCCGGGATTGAAGCTTCCACCCAAAGAGGTATTTCAGATCGCGCACAATGCGCTGCGCGCCCACGGTATGGCGGTGAAGCAGCTTAGAAAATACGCAAAGCAGCCGATACAGATCGGCTTTGCACCGACCTGCGGCGTGGCGTATCCTTATACAGACAAGCCAGAGGATGTCGAGGCGGCACGGAGCATTTATTTTGGCTTTGACCAGCCGATCGAGAACTGGACATGGAATGTGGCGTGGTTTGCCGACCCTGTTTTTCTGGGAAAATACCCGGAGGAGGGCGTTGAGAAGTACAGAGAATATCTGCCTGAAATCACGGACGCAGATCTGGAATTGATTCATCAGCCGATTGACTTTATGGGGCAGAATATCTACACTGGATACTATATCAGAAGGGGTGCGGACGGCAGCCCGGAGTATGTAGACAGACCGGCAGGATTTCCAAAGACTGCGGCAAACTGGCCTGTCACGCCTGAATGCCTGTACTGGGGGCCCAAGTTCCTGTATGAGCGCTATCATATGCCGCTCTATATCACGGAGAATGGAATGTCTTGTCATGACATCGTTTCTGCGGATGGACAAGTTCATGACAGCAACCGGATCGAATTTCTGGACCGCTATCTGTCACAGCTGCAAAAGGCAGGCGATGAGGGGGCAGACATCCGGGGATATTTCCTGTGGACATTCCTTGATAATTTTGAGTGGGACAAGGGATACAATGAACGCTTTGGCATCGTCCATGTGGATTTTGCCACGCAGAAGCGCATTGCAAAGGACTCAGCGTACTGGTATCAGAAAGTGATGGAGACAAATGGAGGGATATTAAGTATGAACAACACAAATGCAACAAAGGAAATTTTATGGATGACTCCTGTATTTAAACAGATGATCTGGGGCGGCAGCAAGCTGGGCAGCAAGTGGGGCTATGAGATTCCGGGCGAAAACACCGGGGAATGCTGGGCAGTGAGTGCGCATCCCAACGGGGACTGTACGATAAAAGAAGGTACTTTTGCTGGGAAGACATTAAGCCAGCTCTGGTCGGAAGAACCGCAGCTTTTTGGCAATGTACCCGGCGACCGTTTTCCGCTGCTGGTCAAGATTATTGACGCGAATGATGATTTGAGCATACAGGTGCACCCGGATGACAATTATGCCGGAAAAAATGAAAATGGTTCCTTTGGCAAGACCGAGTGCTGGTATATCCTTGATGCACCGGAGGGGGCGGCGCTTGTCATCGGCCACAACGCAAAGGACAAGGCAGAGCTTGAGGATATGATTCATAACGGCAGGTGGGCGGACTTTCTGCGCGAGGTGCCGGTGAAAAAGGGCGATTTTATCCAGATTGACCCGGGAACTGTCCATGCCATCAAGGGCGGCATCGAGATTCTGGAGACACAGCAAAACTCGGATATCACATACCGCGTCTATGACTATGGACGTCTTCAGAACGGCAAGCCGCGTGAGCTCCATATCAAGAAGAGCATTGATGTCATCACCGTTCCTGCAAAGTCGGCAAAGGAGAGTGTGATCAACATTTCCACAGAGATCAAAAATACGATGAATCCGCTGATTTCCTGCAATTATTACCGCGTGTGGAAGCTGGATGTGGACGGCAGCATGGAGGTTTCACAGGACTATCCATTCCTGATTATGAGCGTTGTCGAGGGAGACGGACTCATCGACGGGCAGCTTGTCAAAAAGGGGGACCACTTTATTCTGCCAAACGGCTTTGGCAAAGCGCAGCTTCAGGGGAAGATGGAGCTGATTGCCTCCACGATGTAACAGTTCAGCCTTGCCGAACTGTTACGCATCAAGCCATGCAAAATCGCTTCGCGATGGCTTGATGCATCTCAATCTCTACGTTTTCTCACGGACTTCGCAGCATAGTGCGAAGTCCTGGGCTGAGCTGTAACTCCACCGTCGCAAAGTTTGATGAAAAAATTGACAATTCTGCTCAATAGGGATATACTGGATATACAGGCGGACAACCGTCAATTTCGGAACATATAATTTATCAATGATGGAGGTTAAGATTTATGTTAGTATCAGCTACAGAAATGCTCAAGAAGGCAAAAGAAGGTCACTATGCAGTAGGTCAGTTCAATATCAACAACCTTGAGTGGACAAAGTCTATCTTACAGACAGCTCAGGAGTTAAACAGCCCTGTTATCCTCGGTGTGTCAGAGGGTGCCGGCAAATATATGACAGGATTCAATACCGTTTCAGCGATGGTTAAGGCAATGGATGCAGATCTCGGTATCACAGTTCCTGTAGCGCTCCATTTGGATCACGGCACATATGACGCATGCTACAAGTGCATCAAGGCAGGCTTCACGTCAATCATGTTCGACGGTTCTCACTATGCGATCGATGAGAATATCGCAAAGACAAAAGAACTTGTTGCTGTGGCTCATCAGCTTGGCCTTTCTATTGAGGCAGAGGTAGGCTCCATTGGCGGCGAGGAAGACGGTGTCGTAGGTATGGGTGAGTGCGCTGACCCGAATGAGTGCAAGCAGATCGCAGATCTGGGCGTGGACATGCTCGCAGCAGGCATCGGCAATATCCATGGCAAATATCCTGCAAACTGGGCAGGACTCAGCTTTGAGACTTTGGATGCCATCCAGCAGAAAACAGGCGTTATGCCATTAGTTCTTCACGGCGGCACAGGCATTCCAGAGGATATGATCAAGAAGGCGATCACACTTGGCGTTGCAAAGATTAATGTAAACACAGAGTGCCAGCTCTATTTCCAAGAAGCGACCCGCAAGTATATCGAGGCAGGCAAAGACTTAGAGGGCAAGGGATTTGATCCCCGTAAGCTGCTCGCACCGGGCTGCGAAGGCATCAAGGAGATCGTGAAGATCAAGATGAATCTGTTTGGTTCCGTTGGCAAGGCGTAAGCCGAATTGATAAATCTAAGATAGAATAGAAAAATAGAATAAAAAGAACACCTGATTTTGTATCGGGTGTTCTTTTTGCATGGCCCTATGCAAAGGAAGGATACCTGTTATTTTTTATGGCTGAGCGCCGCCTCGATCAGTCCTCGAAACAGCGGATGGGGTCTGTTGGGCCTGCTCTTTAATTCAGGGTGCGCCTGCGTGGCAAGGAAAAACGGGTGTGACGGAATTTCTACCATCTCCACGATGCGCCCGTCAGGGGAAAGACCAGATAAAAGCATTCCTTTTTCGGTGACAACGGCGCGGTAGTCATTGTTGACCTCATAGCGGTGCCGGTGGCGCTCATGAATGATTTCATTTCCGTAAAGCTTGTACGCTTTGGAGGCAGTGTCCAGATGGCATTCATAAGAGCCAAGCCGCAGCGTGCCGCCGATATCCTCCACGCCGTTCTGGTCGGGCATCAGCGCGATGACAGGATGCGTGGTGTTGGGATTTAACTCGATGCTGTGCGCGTCATTGTATCCGACCACATCCCGCACAAACTCCACGATCGCAAGCTGCATGCCAAGGCAGAGCCCGAGGAATGGAACAGCGTTTTCGCGCGCATAGCGGATGGCGTCGATCATGCCCTCGATGCCGCGGTCGCCAAATCCGCCGGGAACCAAGATACCGTCGGCATCCGCTAAGATTTCTGCCACATTGTCTCTGTTGACCTGCTCAGAGTCCACCCACTTGATGTTGACGGTAGCATGCTGCGGGATACCGCCATGCTTTAACGCTTCGACGACGCTGATATAGGCATCGTGGAGCTGTGTGTACTTTCCGACAAGGGCGATCGTGACCTCCTGCGTGGGCGATTTAAGGTCCTCGACCATCTTCGTCCAGTCTGCGAGGTCCGGCGCCGGGCTGTCAAGATGCAGGCATTCGCAGGCAACTTCAGCCAGATGCTCCTTCTCCATCGCAAGCGGCGCCTCGTAGAGATACTCTACATCGAGGTTTTGCAGTACATGGGAGTTTGGCACATTGCAGAACAGGGCAATCTTGTCCTTTAAGGCTTGGTCCAGCTCATGTTCGCTGCGGCATACGATGATATCAGGCTGAATCCCCATGCCTTGCAGCTCCTTGACACTCGCCTGCGTGGGCTTGGTTTTCATCTCCTGCGAGGCGCTCAGATAAGGAATCAGCGTCACATGAATCAGGATGGCGTTCTCATGGCCGATTTCATGCTGGAACTGGCGGATAGATTCTAAGAAGGGCTGGCTCTCGATATCGCCGACTGTTCCGCCGACCTCAATGATGGCGATGCGCATATCCGGGTCTGTGAAATTCCTGTAAAAGCGGCTTTTGATCTCATTGGTGATGTGAGGAATCACCTGTACTGTCCCGCCGCCGTAATCTCCGCGGCGCTCTTTCTGGAGAACAGTCCAGTAGACTTTGCCTGTCGTCACATTGGAGTTCTTGTCGAGACTCTCATCAATAAAGCGCTCATAATGACCAAGATCCAAGTCTGTCTCTGCGCCGTCGTCTGTGACAAAAACTTCTCCATGCTGAATCGGGTTCATCGTACCGGGGTCAATGTTGATGTACGGATCAAACTTCTGCATGGTCACTTTATAGCCTCTGGCTTTGAGAAGTCGTCCGAGTGAAGCAGCTGTAATTCCTTTTCCAAGACCGGAAACTACACCGCCGGTTACAAATACATACTTAACTGGCATAACCTAACTTATTCCTTTCCTCTATGATTGTAATAGTTTTATAAATATCTTATTATTATACAACAGGGTGGCAGTAAAAAGCTATAGTTTTTTACAAATTCATTGCTGAATGAAGAGGAGAGGTTACTGTTCACAGGCCAGGAATGCGCTGAACTGCGCATTCCGTGAAAAAACGTACAGCTTGAAACGCAAAAATCCATTTGCGAAGCAAATTTTGCATGGATTTTTGCCTGTTACTGGAACGCAGTGAACAGTAACGAGGAGAGTATTACATAAATTTTGCAAAACCGGCGTATGTTAATAGGGCAGCAAAAGCTTATTTAGAAACTTTTCACAAAGAAATCACAAAGAATATGTTGATTTATGCCCGTTGAAACCATATAATTATAATTGCGGTTTAAGCTCACGAACCATCAGGCACAGCCTAGATGGGTTCAGCATGATATAAATGGTTACAGTTTGCCATCGGCAGGCGCGATACCATACAAGGAGAAAGGATACTACAGGAAAATGGACAATAATCAAGTCAACAATTATGACAACAATTCCAACCGGAATAACGGGGGGTCCGGCGGCAGCGGCAATGGCGGGAACAACAATAATAATGGTAAAGACCCCAAAAAACAGAGTATTATCATCATGATCACTGCGGCGGTCCTGTCGCTTCTGTGTATCAGTTATTTTACGCGCGCCGTGACAGGTGCTACCACTGTTGAGATTTCCTACAATGAATTTATTGAAATGGTAGAGGCCGGCAAGATACAATCTGTCAAGATCGAATCCAGCCAGATTGAGATCAAGCCAGTGGCGGGTGCGCAGGAGAAAGAAAATGTGAACGGGCTGTTGGCGTCTGCTGTCCGCGTGACGTACATCACAGGAAAAGTAGAGGATGATGAGACGCTTACGCAGCGTCTGCTCGACGCGGGCGTGGAAGTGCGTGGAACCGTGCCGGACGGTTCCGGCATCATTCTGTCCCTTCTATATTATATCGTGCCGATTCTCTTGATGTGGGGACTTTTGAGCCTGTTGTTTCGCAAGATGACAGGCGGAGGCGGTGCGTTCAGCATGGGCAAGAGCACGGCAAAGGTCTATGTGCAGAAGGAGACAGGCATTACATTCCGCGATGTCGCGGGAGAGGACGAGGCGAAGGAATCCCTGCAAGAGGTCGTAGACTTTTTGCACAATCCGGGCAGATATGTCAAAATCGGCGCCAAGCTTCCCAAGGGGGCACTGCTTGTAGGCCCTCCCGGTACTGGTAAGACCATGCTTGCAAAGGCGGTAGCAGGGGAGGCGAAGGTTCCGTTTTTCTCATTGGCAGGCTCTGATTTTATCGAGCTGTATGTCGGTGTCGGCGCATCGCGCGTGCGCGATTTGTTTAAGGAAGCGGAGAAGAACGCGCCCTGTATTATTTTTATCGACGAGATTGATGCCATCGGCAGAAGCCGTGACTCGAAATACGGCGGCGGCAACGAGGAGCGCGAGCAGACTCTGAACCAGCTCTTGTCCGAGATGGATGGTTTTGACGGCAAGAAGGGAATTATTATTCTCGCAGCGACGAACCGGCCGGAGATTCTTGACAAGGCGCTCTTGAGACCGGGGCGTTTTGACCGGCGTATTATTGTAGATAAGCCTGATTTAAAGGGGCGTGTCAACATTCTGAAAGTCCATGCCAAGGATGTTCTGATGGATGAGACGGTAGATCTCGACGCGATCGCGCTTGCGACCAGCGGCGCAGTCGGCGCCGATCTTGCCAATATGATCAATGAGGCGGCGATCAATGCAGTCAAGGAAGGCAGGGAGTTTGTCAGCCAGAAAGATTTGTTTAACGCAGTGGAAGTGGTGCTTGTCGGCAAGGAGAAGAAGGACCGCATCATGAGCAAGGAGGAGCGGAAAATTGTCTCCTACCATGAAGTCGGTCATGCGCTGATCAGCGCCTTGCAGAAAAATTCCGAGCCAGTGCAGAAGATTACGATTGTACCGCGCACGATGGGTGCACTGGGCTACGTGATGCATGTGCCGGAGGATGAAAAATATCTTAATTCCCAGAATGAGCTGCATGATATGATTGTCGGTCTTTTGGGCGGGCGCGCTGCGGAGGAGATTGTGTTCGACACGGTGACGACAGGTGCGTCCAATGATATTGAGAAAGCGACCAGTATTGCGCGCTCGATGATCACGCGCTACGGCATGAGCAAAAAATTTGGACTGATGGGGCTTGAGACGGTTGAGAGTCAGTATCTGGAGGGCAGAAGCTCGCTGAACTGTGCAGACAATACCGCGGCAGAGATTGACACAGAAGTGATGAATATGCTCAAGGAGTGCTACGAGGAAGCGCTGGCAATGCTGCGCGAGAACCGTGATGTGATGGATCAGATCGCGGTGCACTTAATTGAGAAGGAGACGATCACCGGAAAAGAGTTTATGAAGATTTACCGGGAAGCGAAAGGGCTGCCAGAGCCGGAGGAGGAGAAAAAGGACGATATTGACATCAAAGACAAGAGTGCTCTGAATGAAGCAGAAGGCGCAGTGCAGCGCAAGGAGGAAGAGCAGCCTTCGCCACAGAATGCATTTTCGGACGCGGCAAAACAACCTGCATACACAGCAAAACAGCCGGAAAAGCCATGGACAATGCCGCCTGCATATGACTGGAATCCACAAGATGCGGAGCAAAGACAGCGTCAGAAACTGGAAACTGTACAGCAGGGAACACAGATGCAGGAGATATCCTCCTCGCAGAATGCAGCTGGCCAGCAGCCAGTACCGCAGAGTCAGCAAATGAATGCGCAAGTGCAAAATGCAACACCGCAGAATCAGGAAGCGCAGGTGCAAGATGTATCGACACCACAGAATCAACAAATGAATGCGCAAGTGCAAAATGCATCGACACCGCAGAATCAGCAAATGAATGCGCAAGGGGTATCAACATCACAGTATCAGCAAACGCAGGGGCAGGATGTATCACCGCAGCAGAATATGCAGGATACAGTTGAACAGCAGTTTCAAAATCAGGCGCAGGGTGTATCACCACAGCAGAACGCGGTATCGCAAAATGCAGCCGGGCAGCAAAATCAGGACTTATATGTACACCAGAATGCGCAGCCACAGAATCCAGTCGCACCGCAGTATCAAAATCCGCAGCCACAGAATCCAGTTGCGGAGCAGTATCAAAACCCGCAGCCACAGAATCCAGCAACACCACAGTACCAAAATCCGCAGTACCGCCAGTACCAGCAGCAATACCCACAGCCGCAGCAGAATGCGGCGCTGCCAGAAGATAACGGCAGCAATGGGGAGACATCGCGGTTTGGCGCCTTGTGGGACAGAACAGTCAACGGACAGCGGGATAATGGCAGCAACAATCATGAGAATAGATGGTAGATGAATCGAGTAGGGGAGAGGCTTTTCCCCTACTCGATTGGCTATAAACTGATTATACGAGGAGTATTTAGAGATGTTGGATATAGAGCAGGATTTAGATGATAACAACGAATCTGAAAACAAGGAATTTGATGTAAAGGAGGAGCTTGGCAAACTTCCCAAAAAGCCCGGTGTCTATATCATGCATGACGCTGACGATACCATTCTCTATGTGGGAAAAGCGAAAAATCTACATAGCCGGGTGCGTTCTTATTTCAAGGAAAATATCGGGCGCGGACCGCAGATTGACAAGATGGTGTCCTTAATTGCGCGGTTTGAGTATATTGTGACGGACTCTGAGCTGGAAGCCTTGGTGCTGGAAAATAATTTAATCAAGGAATATTCGCCCAAATATAACACACTGCTGAAAGATGATAAGACATATCCTTATATTAAGGTGACACTGGGAGAGGAGTATCCGCGCGTCATGACAGTACGCCAGATGAAGAAAGACAAAGCAAAGTATTTTGGACCTTTTACAAATGGCGGTGTGAAGGAAAGCATTGATCTGATCAATAAGCTGTATCAGCTGCGGACATGCAACAGAAAACTGCCTAAGGACTGCGGCAAGGAGCGCCCCTGTCTGAACTATCACATCGGCCAGTGCTGTGCGCCCTGTCAGGGCGGAATTTCTAAGGAAGCCTATGCGGAGCGGATTGACAAGGCGGTGGAGTTTCTAAATGGAAAGCAGCAGCCCATCCTCAGGGAATTAAAAGAAAAGATGCAGCAAGCGTCAGAAAGGATGGATTTTGAGGAGGCTATTCGATACCGGGATCTGATTGACAGTGTGAAAAAAGTCAGCGAGACACAGAAAATGTCGGACAATGTAGGGGAGGATAAGGATATTATTGCACTTGCAATTGACGGAAATGAGACTGTCGTACAGGTGTTTTTCCTGCGAAACGGCAAATTGATTGGCAGGGAACACTTTTATATGACACAGGTGGAGGAGCCAACGCCAGACAATATTCTGACGAGTTTTGTGAAGCAGTTCTATGCAGGGACGCCGTTTATTCCACGGGAGATTATGTTGCAGGAGACGATTGAGGACATGGAGCTGGTGGAGCGGTGGCTGACCAGCAGAAAGGGCGCGCGGGTTCATCTGCGGGTGCCGCAGAAGGGAGCAAAGGAACGGCTGGTGGACTTGGCGGCGAGAAATGCCCAGCTCGTGCTGAGTCAGGACAGAGAGCGCATCAAGCGTGAGGAGGGCAGGACGATTGGTGCTGTGAGGGAGATTGAGGAAATTCTTGGCATCCGTCCGCTGACACGCATGGAGGCGTTTGATATCTCAAATACCAGTGGTTTTGCCAATGTAGGCTCGATGGTGGTGTATGAGAAGGGGAAGCCCAAGCGCAGTGATTATCGGAAATTCCGCATGAAAACGGTGGCGGGGCCTGACGATTATGCCTGCATGTACGAGGTTTTGACAAGGCGGTTTCAACATGGTCTGGATGAGCGCGAGGAGATGATGCTCGACGAGAACAGCGTTGGAGAGGATTTTGGCAGCTTCACGAAATTTCCAGATTTACTCTTGATGGACGGCGGGCGCGGTCAGGTCAATATCGCGTTGCAGGTGCTTGGCGAGCTGGGCATCAATATTCCTGTCTGCGGGATGGTAAAGGATGACAATCACCGCACGAGAGGGTTATATTTCAATAATGTGGAGCTGCCGATTGACACCCACAGCGAAGGATTTAAATTAATTACGCGCATACAGGACGAGGCACACCGCTTTGCGATTACTTATCACCGTTCGCTTCGCAGCAAGGCACAGGTGCACTCCGTCCTCGATGAGATACCGGGCGTAGGGCCCAGCCGCAGGAAGGCATTAATGAAATATTTTAAGTCCATCGAGGAGCTGCGCGCCGCAGATACCGCCAAGATTTCAGAAGTACCGGGCATTACGGCAAATGTGGCGGAGGAAATATATCGTTTTTTTAATAAAAAAGAGACATAACTTGGCGGAATTGACCAGCCATATATTTTGAAGCAAGTGATTTTTACAGGTTTCTTTTTTGCATTTTGTGGAATAATGATATTATAGGTTAAATCATTGTTATGTGGAGGAACACCAATGGAAACACAGAATCAGCAAAGAAACATTTTAGTCATCGAAAACGATCAGAAATTAAACGAAGGAATTGTGCTGGCACTGGAAAATGACACCTATACATTTGTCCAGTGCAGGACCATTGCAGAAGCAAGAAAGCAGATGGAGCGCAGTGACATCTCACTGGTTCTGCTGGATATCAGTCTGCCCGGTGAGAACGGGATTGGCTTTGTGCGGGAACTCCGAAAATACAGTCAGGTGCCGGTTCTTCTCATCGCAGTCAGTAATATGGAGGTGGATATTGAGACAGGGCTAGAGGCAGGCGCAAATGATTATATCATAAAGCCCTTTAGCCTGACGGCGCTGCGCGCGCGGGTGGCTGTCTGGCTTCGCGGGAAAACAACGCCCAAAGAGCATTTTAAAATAGACCATTTTGACTTCGACTTTGGTAAAAATGAATTTCGGCGCGGCGGGCAGCTGATGGAGCTGGGCAAAACAGAACAGCGGCTGTTGAAGATTCTCTGCGAAAATAAAGGCGCGACGGTGAAGCGCAAGACGCTGACTGACTGGATTTGGCAGGGAATCGGGGAGCGTGTGGAGGAAGATGCGCTGACGGTGGCAGTCAAACGGCTTCGCGATCAGCTGGAAATTGACGCGGAAAATCCCGATTATATCAAAAATGTGTACGACATCGGCTATACATGGGCAGTGAATCCGTAATTTGTACAGATCATTCTTGCGCGTGTCTGCGGCAGGGCAGACTGTCGGCGCGGTTTTGTGATGCATCTTTGCGCTGAATCCTGTGAAGCTGCGGTTTGAGTGTAATGTCTGTGACAATGACGCCGTCCCGCTGGCCCAGAATCCATGCCACTGCTTGTGCGACATCCTCTGGCAGCAGGTAGGATGCCGGCTCCTCCCCCTCCTTGAAATCAGCGTTGCGGTAGAGATTTGTCTGTGTCATATCCGGGGAAATGGTGATGGATTTCACGCCATATTTCCGCGCCTCGTCAAAGAGGCTTCGCGAAAAGCTGGCAAGCCCTGCTTTTGTCGCGCCGTAGGCACAGCCGTGCGGATTGGACTGTGCCGCAGTCACAGAGGAAATATGGATGATATAGCCTGCATTTTTCTTTAAATGCCGCAAAAGCTGCTGGGTCAAAATCATGGGCGCTTCCAGATTGGTCCGCACCAGCCGTTTGATTTTCTCCGGGCTTAATTCCTCATGAAGCCCGTAATATCCAACACCTGCATTGTTTACTAAGATCTGAACCGGATGTTTTGCCGCGATTTGCCGGACATGGGCACAGAGCCGTTCCGTATCCAGCAAATCACAGACAACCGGGTGAAAGGCATCTGATTCAATCTGGGCGGATTTGGTAAAATCCCGCCCAAAACCAAATACCTCATATCCAAGTGCACATAGTTTCTGGCTGACTGCGCAGCCGATACCGGAGGATGCACCGGTGACAATCGCCGCTGTTTTCTTCATTTCCTGATTTACATTTTCCATCGAAAAATCTTCTCCCTGTCTATTTGTTCTGCGAGCCGTTCTGTCAGAAAACACTCCATTTCTTCCATTAAAGAGTCTGGATAATGGCAGTAGCCGTCCTCCTTCTGAAAAGGAAACCAAATCACTGCGGCGTCCGGCGCCTGCTTTCTCATATTTTTTAAATAATCCTGTGAGATACGAAAGGTTCCAATGCTGACATCCAATAAGCGCCCAGCCTCTACTGAGCGGTATACTTCATTTACCATTTCATGATAGTGCTGTTTCCAGCCGGGCACATAGATCATCGGGTCAAAACAGAGCCGCACAGGGCAGCCAGCGCGGAGTAGTGCTGCCGCACAGGCGAGCCTGTCTGCCAGAGAGGCAGTATGATGTTCAAAAGCTTCAATCACAGCCTGCGGCGAAATGGTATAAGCATAAATGACATTGGGCATTGGCGTGACGTGCTGCACGAATGCTTTGTTGGCGCATTTTGTCCGTATCTCAATGGTCAGCTGTGGATGCTTTGCCGCAAAAGCGCACCATTCCTGCACAAAACCGATGAGCGGTTCCAGCGCCAGCAAATCAGTATCATAGGAGACGCAAAGATAGAGCGGATGATTTTTTAACACACGCTCTAGTTCTGCAAAAATATCTTCCAGATTCACAAACACGACGATATTTGCAGACGGGTACATTCCTTTCAGATAGCAGTATGCGCAGTCAAAGATACAGTTCATCGCACAGGACACATAATAAAAATGTTCGTTGTCAAAACGCTGGCAGACAGGGGCACCCTCATAGAGCAGTGTCCCCTGCTTGGCAGCGAGAATCAGCTTCTGCGCACAGTGCTGGAGGCGCAGGTTTTGTCTGCTGCGGCAGAAGACATCTTTATAATGATTGATCTCAATGATGTTGGCGGATGGAAACTTTGCCAGAATTTTCTGGGTCCGCGCATGGTCCCGAACCGATTTTTCTACATAGATATGTGAAAAAAGGGGGTTAAAATAATTTTCTTTTAAATTCTTCAAAACGTTGTTTTCCTTCTTTTTTGTCTTTGCAGGGAAGCAGTTTTTTGTCGTACAGTTCCTGTATCATACCAATGTAATCCATACCGGACAGTGCCAGATAGCGGATATACTGCCTCATCGAATCCCGCATTGCCTTGGAGCAGTGCAAGTCCGCGCAGAAAGTCTCGAATCGCTGCAGGTCCTCCTCGCACAGTTCGTCATTGTGGCTGCTGTGCTTTTGCGTGATGGCAGCAGTCTGCATGATCAAATCAAAGATGCGCTCCTGAGCGTTCTGCATCAGAAGCGTTGCTTGTTCCTTGGAAACGTCTGCGGCATTGCCGTGGTCGGAGACGATTTTTAGAAAGATCATCTGGTGCGGGGCAAAGAAACGGATTCCCGCCTGATACACCGCAGCAGCTTCCATGTCATACAGCGTTTCACCAAATGTGCCGGGGGTCTTTCCGGCTTGCCATGGCATCATCCCTGTCACAATGGCGCTTTCACAGAAAGGGTGGCGGTAGAGCATGTCTGGATAAAAGGTCTTGCCTGTTGCCAGCTCGAGAATCTGATTACAGATGAAAATACCTTCTTTTCTGGCAGTGTGCGCACAGATGCCCACATTCAATAGAAGGTCGGATGGTGTCGGTCTGTACATGGAACAAATGCTGCTGACAGCGGCGGCAGCGGCGAGTTCACCGACACCGGTGATTGTGAGCCGCATGCTGGCAGACTCATTCTGAAATTCCTGAAACCATCTGTTTTCCAGATTCTTTGCCAGATGAAAGTGCCTGATAAAAATTTGTGCCTCACAGTACAGTGCGGTGAAAATATAGACCATGCGTGTTTCCTTTCTGATGGGTTTTGGATGTTCCCATATATTATATAATGCTGACACTAAAATTACAATCAGGCGCCGATTATAATTATTGCAGAAAAATTTTTAGGCATTTTCCAAAGTCTGTCTCCTGCATTTGAATCTTTTTCTGCGCGATCTGTTTTTGGACTTGGCTCCGGGACAGACCTAGCACTTCGGCAATCTGTTTTTCGGGTCGGATTTTCAGATCGTAACGGTTGTGGACAGTCAGTGCCGCAGCTTCGTCCAAGCCACTGTTTTTCATGGTTTCACGCAGTTTGACATAGGTGTAATCCAGCTGCCCGAAATCAATCTCTGCCTTATTCTTATGAAATAATGACAGCGTTTTTCCGTATTGCTGGGCATTGCCGATGCGCGAGCTATTACATTTTTTCTGTTTTATTTGCAATAGCCGCGCTATGCAAAGCAGATGGGAGTTGTCATATGATTCAATCCTCCTTTGTTTTTATATTTCCCCGTATGCCAGCAGGTTGTCTTTGCCTATGCCGCACACATAGGGATTGGAATCGTACACATAACTAAATGCTAGAAAGTCAGCGCGCTGCGCAGGATCGTTCATAATTTTCACAAGCAGTTCATTGGGGAGAGTCCGCGCATATGCGCCGGGGCCTGCCAGCTTGATATTTTTTACGCAAAACCGTGTTAAGACTGCCGCCAGCTCGTCCGGCATAAAGGTGTAGGTGATGCACCACGGCGTGCCGCCTTTCTCGTATTCGTCAATCTCCGCACGGCCGCCCATTAGTCCGTCATTCCAAAGCTTCATGACAGTTTCCTTGTCAAAGGAAAAGGCATCGACAGCATTTTGCCTGTTTTGAAGACACCATTGGACATAGGGGTCGCTGCTTGCTTTATCCAGTATAAATTGATTCTTCTGTATCGGATTTGCCAGATAGGGAAGAAATCCAAGACGGCTGGACACGCTGAGCAGGATGCGCTTGCGGCAGATGCGCACCAGCTCACCGATGACAAGCTCCTGATCTGGATAGGTGTAGGAGATGGGCGCGTCGAAGGAGATGACCATGTCAAAGCTGTTGTCCCTGAAATCGTGCAAATCTTCCAGCGCTCCTTTCACAAAGGTAATCTGGTCAGAGACACCCTCTTTTTGTGCCAGCTCCCTTGCCTTGTCAATCATGGGCTGTGAAATGTCAAAGTGTGTTACTTTGCAGCCATGCTTTGCAAGCAGAATCGAAAACCTTCCGCAGCCTGCACCGCCGTCAAACACGGTTTGAATCCCCTCCAAATGGGAGAGCAGTTCTTTCTCAATATGGCTTTTTTGTATAATATCGTCGATAAAAGTCTCCTCGCGGCGGCTTTCAAGCTCGCCTTTGTCCGGCTGGTTCCACAGACGCTCGGATATTTTCTGACTGTAATTCATAAGGCAGTCTCCTTTCTTTCTGAATGGCATAAGTATAGCATAACGCAATTGTACAAGCTACCGCATACATTTTTATAAAAAAAGATGAGCCGGCACTTTTCGAATGTGCTGGCTCTTTTAACAAACAATTCTTTACGAACAATTTCTGAATGTTCTCAAAATACGCTGTATGCTTTTTTCAGACAGAAAATATTTGCTGGCTAGTTCTGCCACCTTGCTTCCTGCAAGATAATCCTCGTAGATCTGCTGGTTGCGGATATGGAGCTCCTGTTTCACCTGTGTGCCAGCGCCCCATTGCTGTCTGCCTTTTGCCTTGCGTGGTATGTAGATATTTTTTCCGTCAACATACTCCTGTATGAGTTCGATGATTTCTATCGGCAGAACCGTCTCTGCCTTGATATAGCCCATAGCTGCCTCCTAAATGTAAAATTTTTTAGGATTCGCACTGGCTATGACAATGTTGAATGAATTGCAATAGCCAATGCTACGCAGACATAACATATCGTTTCATAGACTGAAAGCCCCCTTCTGATTTTATAATGGTTTTCTTGTTATCATAGCATGATTTTGGCGGGATGGCAACAGGCGCGGCTGAGTTTCAAACATTTTCACGAAACTGATCAATATGATACTGGCTTGAATCTGTTCTCCAATACCAAATGAAGTAAGTTCGGGTTGTTTTAAAGCAGTGGTTGCGATATAATTTAAATATGGTCATATATCTTTTCGCAAATGACTATATCATGACAAAGAGGAGAAAGACCTATGGATACAGAAGTAAAAACATCAATACAGGCAACAGACAAAGAGGCCCAATATGATGCCAGTGCTAAACGGCTTTTGGGACAAAAGATCATTTTGGCACATATACTGGTTAAAACAGTAGATGAGTTTAAGGGTATGAATCCCCAAAAAATTGTTTCTTTCATTGAGGGAAAACCTTATATTAGTGCGGTTCCGGTCGAATTGGGATTTACCAATAAGAGTGATCAAAAAGATGGGAAGAGAATAGTTGGTTTTAATACAGAAAATGCAGAAATTAATGAAGGTCTGGTGAGATTTGATATTGTTTTTTATGTACGAATGAAAGATGGACTTTCGCAGATAATTATTAATGTTGAGGCTCAAAAGAATGAACCGACAGAATATGCGATACTGAACAGGGCAATCTTTTATGTGAGTCGTCTTATTTCCTCGCAGAAGGAAAGGGATTTCCAAAATACGAATTATGATGATATAAAACAAGTATATTCCATATGGGTATGTATGAACACCGACGAAAATAGCATAAATCATGTACATTTAACAAATGATACCCTGATGGGCTCTTATGCATGGAAGGGTAAACTGGATTTGATTAATATCGTTATGATTGGTCTGTCAAAAGAGCTTCCAAAACGTGATAAGCAATACGAGCTGCATCGGCTGTTAGGTGCGTTGTTATCAAAAGAACTTACGGTAGATGAGAAGCTAAACATCATTGGAAATGAGTACGATATTCCTGTTGAGGAGAATATTAGAAAGGATGTGAGTGTTATGTGTAATTTGAGTCAAGGAATTAAGGAAGATGGAATTGCGATTGGAAGGGCAATGGGAGAGGCGGCCGCTGAAGCAAAGATTATTACAAATATGTACAATAATGGTTTAACAGCAGATCAGATAGCAACAGTTATTAATAAAGATTTAGAAGAAGTAAAGGCTATTATTCAGGGAAAAGAACCTGTGACCGCTTAAATTTGCCGCCCATGTGACCGTTTTTTGTATCACATGGGCGGCAAATGATAAAATGAAAGTGTTTAAATGAATGAATTGTAATCCGAAACAGGCGGTATATTGTAAGATGCTTTTGAGGTGTATCCGCTTGCTGCGTTTGCCTTGGTATTCATATAATAGTCTACGCGTGAGGCGTTGCTTGCAACATAGGAACCATAGTCCTTGAAGAAGTCCTGTACTTTGGACATATCCGCTTTCTTGAAGGTATCCTCGTCAAGTGACAGTCTGCCCTTCTTGTCTACGCTGATACCGAACTCTTTGAGCGCCTTGGTGTTGTTTGAGGTTCTGTTTCTGATATAAGACAGATTTGACAGCACACCGGAATTGGAGCTGGACTCTGCTTTATCAAACATTGTGTTGTAATTGTTCACGAAACTTTTTGCTGTCGAGAGAATTTTCTTGACATCGTATGTCTCGTTGCCGTCTTCGTCCTTGATCTTTGCAAACAGCTCACTGGATGCGAGCGTCTCACCGTCTGTCTTGAGTGCGGCAGCGCTGGAGCTGGTCGGTTTCTTGGTTGTCGAATCTGTGCTGTCTGTTGAGGAGTTTGTGCCTGTGGTGGTGTTTGTACCGCCGCCGGCAAACTTAACGCGCGATGCGATCGTAGAGCCATAGCTCTGAATATTCTCTGTTGAGAACAGCTTCTGAACCTTCGAGAGATCTGCGTCTTTTAACTTGGTCTCATCAAGCTGAAGTGTTCCGTCACTCTTGAGCATCACACCGATTTCACCGAGTTCTTTCTCAAATTTTGAGGTCGTGCTCATCATGTTTGCCACATACGCTGTCTTGTTTGAAAGCGTAGAGCTCTTTGACGCTGTCACGACATTGTTGTAATTGGTCACATAGGACTTCATCGCGGAGACAACCTTCTCGGAAGCAGTTTTGCCGTTCTCTGTGTCCTCAAATGTCTTCTCACTCTGCAATGTGGAAATAGAGGATTTTAGACTGCTAATCCCGTTCGTCAGGTTGGTGTTTGCCTCCTGTGTTTCCTTGGAAACGGTGGGATACATCTTTTCTTTTAACAGCTTATCAATAATGTTGTTCTGGCCGCGTCTTTTGCTGACAGACGTCTTGGAGCCAGAGTTTTCCTCTAAAGAACTATAGTAGGATTTGAGCAGTTTTTTATATGTACCGTTCTTTATCGCATTTCGTTCAGAGAACAAACTGTACAGGTTGGTCGAGTTGTTGTTCGAGCCATACAGCGAATTGCCGTTCCAAAAATTCATAAATGACATACTCATCACTCCTTTATTTTTTTATAATAGAATCGTCTAGTTACCTTTATTTTATACTGACTGGTCTGAAAAATCAACGGGTTTTCCAGATTTTGGGCAGAATATATTGTGTATGTTTTGGTATTTGTAAAATATATCGGATAGGAACGAGAATATGATAACCCATCAATTTTATTTATGGCAATTTAATTTTGAAAATAGAACTGTTTCCTGTAATTCGGACTGCAATTGCAGACTGCACAGGGAACAAACCGCATCAAATAAAGGAGTGCCCTCACTTATTTCGTAATATTCGCCAAAGGAATACTCAATATCAATGTGCCGGTGGACGAGAGTGGTCTCTTTATCGCAGTCTATTTTATCAACATAATATATAATAGAAGTGATCTCTTCATCCAGATTGTCGTCTGCGATGTCTGTATTCTCTGAGGATAATTTGTTGTGTATTTGTTGGACTTCATTGTATGTAAGCATAAGTTTATTTCCCCTCTCTTTAGAAGCCGCAACAGTTATGTCGGACTGACAATACCATCAATCAAAGCCTGTATATGTATCTGCATCGTGTCAAGACAGGGCACAGGACTGACACTGTCATTTAATAAAAGCGGCAGTTCGGTACAGCCCAGAATAACCCCTTCAATTCCGTTATCTTTTTTCATGTGTGCGATTACATTCTGAAAGATGTTCAGGGTTTCTTTTTTGACAATCCCATGTTCTAATTCTGATGATATTTTATAATTGATAAAATCCATTTCTTCCGTATTTGGGACAATGATTTCAATCCCGCTGTCATAAAAGGGCTTCTTGAAAAAATCACCTGTCATGGTAAAGATGGTGCCAAGAAGTCCTAATTTGTGTGTCCCCCGCCGCACAGCCTCATCGCGGGCAGCTTCGACAATGCTGATGAGTGGAATGGGGGATGCGCTTTGCAGCCGGTCAAAGACAATGTGGGGCGTGTTTGCAGTCAAAGCGGCGAAATCAGCGCCGCTTTTTACAAGATGGCTGATTGCAGTCAGAAGATAGTCAGTTAAGGCATCATAGTCTTCCTCGCTGCAAAGCTGTAGCACTTCAAATACATTGACACTCTCAATGGTCAGTGGGGGAAAGAAATCTTTTCCTGTTTTCTTTTGAACGCCGTATACAATATCGTGGTAGTAAGGGATTGTCGATTCGGGTCCCATGCCACCGATTAAACCTAATTTTTTCATGGTATCACCTCATATTTCTTCGGAATCTTTATCTTCTTCATCAAGTTCTTGGACTTGTGCATCACTTGTCCCTGAAAGTGCTTCGAGCATCTTTCGTATCTCATTCTGAGCGATGGGACCTGAATACAAAGATAGACTTACCATAAGAGTGAGAAAGAACTTGTAGAGCTTTTTAGTTGCTTTTTTCCAAACCAATCTTTGTTTTACTCCATTTTCTATATCCAATGTCACGCTTGCAGTACATGGCCGTCCTTAGATTACTAAAGTATAACAGATTTTTCATTTTACGCAATATAGATTCGGCAATTTTTTGCAGGTATAAAAATTTAATAGCGATTTTCATAACTGTTTTCTTTTTGGATGAGCTGTAGTATAATAGTTTCTAGCGTAAGAGGACCGGAAATATAATTATGAAAGGAAAATTTTTATGCAGAAGAAAATAAACACATTTTTAAATATCATCATGGGTTCGTCGGTTGGTGTCTTGCTTGGCCACGGATTGTATGTTTATTGGGAGTATCATAAATATCCAGAATTGTATGAAATGCAGTCTGCTCCTTGGTATACGAGCATTTTGATCTATGGCAGTGTCACCATCATTCTGTTGACTGCGGCAGTTTTGATAAAATGGTTATTGAGAGAGAGGAAAAACAGTCTATGACCGCAACGCACAAAGTCAAAACTGCTGACCAAAACACAATAGGCTTTTTGGTGGACGGCGTTTTTTATAGCATTTATTATATCAGACAAAATATAGCGTATATCAGTAATCTGTATTTAGATGAAAATGGTATGCCAGCATCTGGGACGAAACTGCCCGAACTTGATTACAAAAAACATATCATAGATCAGACATATCATAAGCTCGTAAAAGAAAATCCGTTTGTCAGAGATGTACAGGAAGAGCTTTCTGAATGGAAGTCAGATCGATTGCATCAGGTTTTACAGCTTGAGGGGACAAGGCAGGTTGGAAAGACGACGGAACTGTTGAAGTTTGCTTATCAGAATTATGAGTTTGTCATCTATGTCAATCTGGCAGAGGATAATTTTGATTTTGAGGAAATTATCCAATATGGGGCAACGATACTGGAGTTTGAAAAGTACTGTATGCGTGCGGGGCTTCCTCCCTTTGTAAACGATAACAGAACGATTTTGATTCTTGATGAAATACAGCTTAACCGCAGAGTATATAATGCCATTCGTACGATGAGGAGGACAGTGGCATGTGATATTGTTGTCACTGGAAGTTATCTCGGGCGTATTTTGCAGGATAAAGGATTTTTTCTTCCCGCTGGTACAATCCGCTGCTGTACGATGTTTCCATTGAGCTTTATGGAGTTTTGCAGGGTGTTCGGCGCGGAGGAGACGCTCAAAACGATTGATTTGTCCGGGCAGTCTGATGCTTCTATGTATGAGGAACTGTCAGAGCTCTATGCTTTATATTGCAGGATTGGCGGTTATCCAGAGGTAGTCAGGAAGTATATTGAATCAAAAGATATAGGGAAGTGCTATGATGTTATTGGGAAACTGCTTGGCACTTTTCAGGACGAATCCAGAAATTATTTTTCGTCAGAGCGGGAAGTGGAAATCTTTGATGTTGTGTATCGTCAGGCATTGCAGGAAATGTGCAGTGAGAAGCGTGGGACGGGAAAAAATACAGTGGAGAGGATCACTTCATTGGCAAAAGCAAGTACAGAACTGCTTGTCAATAAAAATGAGGTGTCCGCAGCAGTCGTGTGGCTCAAATATACAGGAATATTAGGGATGTGCAGTCTGGCGGTAAATGGTGATATGAGAGAAATTGTTCCCGACAGAAGAATCTATTATGCAGACTGTGGCATTGCGTCTTATCTGGCAGAAAAGTATGTGGTTGACAGGACTGCCGTGACGGGGCTTTTGGCAGAGACTTTTGTCTATAATGAACTGCACAGGCTGTTCAAGGTTCCGTATACCAAATGTAAAGTGAAGGAAGATGAGGTTTGCTTTTCTGTTTATGAACAATATGAGCTTGATTTTATGGTGGCTGACAAAGACAATGTTATTTATGGCATAGAAGTCAAGGCAAAAGACGGTAATCCCAAATCCTTGAAAGTGTTTGTAGACAGGCGGCTTGTGGACAGGGGGATCGTGGCAAAACCGTCACGGGGAGGTCACGAAGAACTGTTTGACACAATTCCAATTTATACAGTGGGATGCAGGTTTCCCTATGATAAATCGTTCGCGAGGTGATGATAATGCTGCAAATCGCAGTTTGTGATGATGAGGAATCCGCTGTACAGGCACATCGGGAAATGGCGGAGCGCTGCCTGCAGCAATGCGGTGCCGCCGGAAAGATTACGGTGTACACGTCCAGCAACAGCCTGCTCTGCGATATCACGGAGGATCAGTTTTATTATGACTTGATACTGCTCGACATCGAGATGCCGGAACGTACAGGGATGGAGCTTGCGGAAAAGATCAAGCCGTTTCTTCCGAATGTGAAGATTATTTTTATCACATCGCATATTGAGTATGCCATCGATGCGTTTGAACTGTCCATATTCCGCTATGTTCCGAAAAATGATCTTGATAAAAGACTTTTTCCTGCGATACAGGATGCGGTCAGGCTGATTGTGCTGGAAGCCGGAAAATTTTATACGATTCAGACGAACAGCCGCCTTGAAAAAATAGCGTACCAAGCGATTTACTATATTGAGCGCGACGGCAAAAATGCCAGTATTGTATCGGAAAGCGGGGTGTCCAAGGTGCGAAAAAGCCTTGCGCAGGTCTATGACGAGCTGGGGGCAGAGGAATTTATCTATATTGACAGGGGCTGTATTGTCAATCTCATCCATGTGATGCAGGTCAGGGATGGCATGGTGGTTCTGAAAAATGGGACATCGCTGCCTGTCAGCCGCTCGCATCTGCAAGATGTTAAGGAGCAAATCAACCGCTATTGGGGGGTGCACATATGATGGAGGGGATGTTACTGCTTTCGGATGCCGCTGCCGGAAGCGTGCGTGCACTGGCAGGATTGTTTTTGATGTCACAGCAGCACCGCAGTCAGCAGAAAGATGCGTATCAGGATACTTGGAATCACAAAAAGGCAGCCACAGCACTGGCAGGAGCAGTGCTGCTGGAGGTTTTGATATCTGTGATGAGTTTTCCTGAAAGTTACCGCGTGGGACTGGAAGTGCTCTGGCTTGCATGCTGTGCCAGCCGGTTTGGATTTCTGGAGATTCGGATGGGCTTTTTTGTGAGCATTTTTTATGCGGCCGCAGTTTCTCTCTGGCAGTTTCTGTTTGCGGCATGGCTGGGGGTATTATTTCACAGTGCGGCATGGCTGGAAGCAAAAACAGAGCGTGGACAAATAGCACTATGGATTTTTCATGTACTGCTTTCTGCTGTGGTGCTTTATTTTTTTATGTACAGGGAGCGGGTGGCAAAAAATGCATTCCGCTTCGCCTCGGTTGTGGGCGTAGCAGGTTTTATGGCGGTCATAACGCTGTCGGAACAGACCGTGTTAAAGATTGCCGATGACACGCTTGGCATGTGGACCATTCTGGCAGTTATTTTGATGATGTCGCTTTTGGTGTTTCGCCTGCGCCGCCAGTATGAGACGGAACGGGAGCTTGCAAAACTCAAATCCGAGCAGGCAGAATTATTAGAGCGCGATTATACCGCACTGAACAATGCCTATGCGCTCAATGCGAAGCTGTTTCATGATTTTCACAATCATATTGGCGTGTTGCAGCAGCTGCTCTCGCATCGGAAAGTGGACGAGGCAGTACAGTATCTGAATGCATTGCAGGCGCCCATGCAGGAAATGACAGACACGGTCTGGACGGGAGACGAGACGATAGACTATCTGATCAACAGCAAGGCGGCAGCGGCGAAGGAGGGCGGCATACAGATGCTGGTTCAGGTGGAATTTCCGCGCCATACGAATATTCGGAGCGCGGATTTGTGCGCAATTCTTGGCAATCTACTGGACAATGCGCTCGAGGCGTCCAGACAGGTGCCCGTGACAAAGCAGCGCGAGATCCGGCTGACAATCCGCCGTATTCATCAAATGCTGGTCATCAAAGTGGAGAATCCGCTTGCAGCGCTGCCAAATGAAAAGGAGGGTGTGTTGCAGACTGCGAAGGCGCAGAACGGGCTGCATGGATGGGGGCTAAAAAGTGCACAGACTGCCGCGGAAAAGTACGACGGCATGGTTCAGACCTCTTATGCAGACGAGGTTTTTCGGGCGGTTGCCACACTGTCTTATAAAGGGGTGAAAGTGGACTGAAAAAATGTATTGCTATTGTATGTACATGTTGGTATAATAAATCTGACAAAAGCAAATATTTTAGATTGGGATAAGGAGTATTGTGCTATGGCAGTGAAATCAGCGAATGTGTACGCAAGGATAGAGCCAGATGTGAAAGAGCAGGCAGAAAGCATTTTGTCAGCGCTTGGCATCCCGGCATCCAATGCAATCAATATGTTTTATAAACAGATTATATTAAACAGAGGACTTCCGTTTGAAGTTAAAATACCTATGTCGGGACAGACAGATGTCTCTGAGCTGAGCGAAGCAGACTTAAATGCGGAATTGGAGAAAGGATATGCGGATATGGAGGCAGGACGAATCAAATCTGTAAGACAGGCATTTGCTGATATCCGCAAGGATTATAGTGCATGATTTATGAGGTAACTGCCACAGATCAGGCTGATGCCGATCTAAGAGACATCTATAAATATATTGCCTTTGAACTGCTTTCGCCGGAACATGCGGCAGTGCAGCTTGAACGGCTTGAGGAACACATTACAGGGCTTGAAAGATTTCCAGAGAGAGATGCGTTGTGGCCGTAATCCGTGTTATGTATGCTGGAAGGGATGTTGACAGCCAGCTCAAAGATTGAACAAAATAGCAGCAACTGTGTTAAGACGTATGACATGCAGCAGTGTCATATGTCTTTTTGATGTTCAGAAATAAACAGTACTGTCTTTTTCGCGGACAAAAAACAACCGATTACGGACATTTTGGCAGGAGCCGCTTTTTTACGCTATGATATAGACAAAACAAACAACAAATCATTTCGGGAGGGAAAAATTATGCGTCATATATTGATACGGGGAATTTTAGCTGTAATCTGGCTGGCAGCCGCTGTTGTGAGCGGCGTTTCAGGCAGGTTTGCGCAGGCGGCGCTCTATGTTGTGCTGGGCGGTCTGTTTTTGTACTTTGCCTGTGCGGCGTGGAAAAAAGAAAATCATCAAGAAGGAGACAGGTAATATGGGGGCGTCATTACTGGCTGTCAATCATTTAAGCGCGTGGTATCGGCAAAAACAAGAGGTCTTGACTGGATTTTCGCTGGAGCTTGCAGAGCATGAGGTGGTAGGGCTGATTGGCTTGAACGGCGCGGGGAAAACGACGTTATTAAAAGTGCTGTCAGGGCTGCTGCCCACTTTTCATTCAGATGGCATCCTGTTTCGGGGAGAGGCTGTCGGGATGCGGGATAGGAAATTCAAGGTGAATCGGTACGTGGTGTTTGCGGAGGACAATTCTTTTCAGTACTTTACATTCCGCGAGTATCTGGCTTATGTCTTTTGTGCATATAAGAAAGAACAGCCAGCACAGTCAGAATTGTCGGCGCTGATTGAGGGATTTCACTTTGCGGCGTATACGGATGTGCTGTTCAGGGATCTCTCGACAGGTAACCGCAGGAAGGCATTTCTGATCACGGCATTTGCATTGAAGCCGGCGCTGCTGCTGCTGGACGAACCGGTGAACGGGCTGGATTTTCAGAGTACAGAGTTTTTATATGAACAGATTGCCGGATACCGGGAGCACGGAACACTGCTGTTTTCCTCACATATTTTGGAGAGTATCACGCTGACTTCTGACCGCGTTGTGGTTTTGGAGGAAGGGAGCATCCGGCAGATTTTTGCGGGCGGACAGATCAATACCGCGAGTATTCGGGAGGCACTGCACGATGAAACGAACGTTGTTTAGGGCATTTGGGAAAAAATTATTCGGGGCAAAATATGAGCGGCTGATGCGTGGACTCTTAGCTATGCTGGTGATCTTTCTGGGATTGAGCGCCGCAGAGTGGGAAGTGGAAATTGCGCCGGTGGTGTTTTATATCATGACCAGCACGGTCACGGCGGGGGTTTTGTGGCAGGCATTTTCCTCGAAGGACAATGCTGCGGCAATGCAGAATTTGTGGATGCTTCCTTTTGTGGAGCGGGAGTTTGTTTTTATGTATGTGGCGTCGTTTGGCATCTATGCGTTTCTGACCAAAACGGCAATGCTTTTTGCGGTGGTGCTTGCGGTGGCAGCGTGGCGCGTCTGGGAGATTTTGGGGAGTCTATGCTGTGCAGTCAATGCAGTTTTGATGACAGCTGCGGTATTTTTTGTTTTTCATCATAGCGCGCCTGATACGGCAGGGACAAAAGGAAGCCAAAGGCGCGGGCGGTGTGCGTGCTGCTTTTGGATTGCGGCGGTGGCGGCGATTATATTATTTCTGTGGAATGTCTCTTGTTTTTTGGCGTTGCTGGCAGTCAACAGCGTGGTTGCTGTTCTGGTTTTGTGGAAGGCGGATGCAGATTCATTTTATGTACCGGGACAGTATGCTGATGAATGCAATTCTTCCAAATATTCTAAATATTTTAAATTCCGCGAAAAACAGACTGTGCGTGTGTGGCGGTATCTGTTTCGATATCTGAGGGCGCATAAAAATTATTTGGCAAACACCGTCATTTTGTGGGGGGTGGCTTGGGTGCTGCCGGCGTTTCTGGGGACGCTGGACAGTGAAGGCAGCGCTGCGCTGCGCATTGGTTTTGCCATTCTGTCGCTGAATACGCCGCTTTGCATTCTGCTGTCATGCGACTCGGAACTAGAGCAGGCGGTGCGTGTGCTGCCGGGTCAGGCACGGATATTTTGTGTGCCGTATACGCTGTTTCTATTTTTCTGGAATGGCATTGCCGATGCGATGTATTTGTGGAGCTGGCAGATGAAGGTGGGTGGTGTTACGGGGCTGACGCTGCTTTCTGCCAGTTTCTTTGCACTGCAAAGTGCGGTTTTGTCTGTATTGCTGGAATGGTTTTTTCCTGTGCGCGGCTGGAAAATTGAGAGCGATTTGTGGCACCATCCGCGCAAGTATCTCGTGCCGTCTGGAATGCTGCTGCTTGCGGGCATGGTGGGCATGTTTCCGATGCTGCTTCCGGTGTTGGTTTTCCTGCTGGGTATTGAGGTGGCAGTGCTGCTTTTGTTTGTTTTTCAGTTAAATATTTATTGAATTGGATAATTTATAGACAGAGCATTGCTGTTGTAACAGAAATGGCTTATAATATCAATCACAGGAAGCTGACCTTCGCTCCGGGCACTGGGCGGTTTTAACAGATGCTGGCAGAGCGAAGTATCGTGAGAAAAGTTCAGATGACAGTACACACCCTATTCATTTTTGGAGTGGAGACATCGCACTAAAGGATAAAGTCAAAGATGTAAAGGGCTATAATGCGGAAATGGCAGGATTATATAAAAAGTGTGCATTCTTCTTCTCCTTGACGGGGATTTTATTTGTAGTTTTTCCTATTGTTGGAATCGGGGGATTCGTGTTTGAATGCTCGGTTGGAATTTATTTGGCATATAGGTTTTATAAAGGGATTTTGAAAAGATATTCTTAAAGTTCAGTTTGCAGGGGAGAACAAGTACATAGTTAAATAAACAGAAGCATAAGATGCAGAATCAGACATGTGAGCAAAATGGAAAAACTGCATCAGAATATTATGGAAACAGAAATAAAGGAAAAGCCGTTCTGGGGATTTGAGGAGAAAAAAAGTTAAATGAGTAGTCTCGGAAACTCACTGAAGATGCAACAGAAAAACAGGCCATATAAA
>ERZ779632.56-NODE-56-length-73998-cov-14.927755_pt1 | contig 73998 bp, 62 predicted proteins | sample MGYA00514194_ERZ779632 | MGnify/ENA primary metagenome ERZ779632 (study PRJEB29562, sample SAMEA4376704) | mouse gut metagenome | isolation source: Cecum | study: EMG produced TPA metagenomics assembly of the A DSS colitis mouse model was used to assess the... | reverse complement strand
TTCCCGAAAGCGCATAGAGCAGGGTGGACTTGCCCGAACCCGAAGCGCCCATGATGACAGTAAAATCGCCCTCCATAATCTCCAAATCGAGATTCTTGATAACGTGCTGCTGTGCAGCGCCGTTTGAAAAAGACTTGCACAACTTTTCTGTATGCAAAATAGGAATCATATATAACACTACCTTTCTAATCACAATTTTAATACATGATTGTTGTTTTTATGCGCAGACCCATGCAGAAGAAATATGCGCTAAGGCGGCACACGGGTCGCGCGCGAGTAGGAAAGATGAATCTTCTCTACTCAATTGATAGTATTTTACAAGATCCCGTTCATAATTTCCTTGTCAAATTCTTGTTAAATTCTTGTCTTTTTCTTAATTGGACGGATTAGGAATTGTAGAAAAATAAGTGATACCAATTGTGCAGGATATTTCTTCGAGGTTAAATTGCTCCAAGTCAAGATATGTCAGTTATTCTTCTACAGTCCCTTAACTAAGCGGAATAAGCAGCGTTACGCACAGTCCGTTTTCGCTCCTGACAGACAGTTCACCGCCCATTTTATCCATGAGTATCCTTGCGATATACAGACCTAAACCACTGCCTTCCTTGTCGCCCTGTTCCTTTCCACGGTAAAATTTGTTGGTAATAAGCTCTATCTCATCTTCGGGAACGCCCGGGCCGCTGTCATTGATCGACACTTCAAGAAAGCTCTCATCAAGACGGAAAGAAATCTCTATGGAAGTATCTGCGTATTTGTAAGAATTAAATAGGATATTGCCAATAACCTGCGATAAACGCAGCTTGTCCATATGCACAATGACCTGCGGTATTTCGGATATACGCACAAGCCCTCTGTCATCATATTCGGATACGAGCGCTGTGATAACAGCAGAATTTTCGTCCGCGCAGTTTACCTTGAACGCACCTAAGTCCTCCAAAGTGGAAGAAAACAGGTCGCCTACAAGCAGCGCGATCTCATCCGCTTTTTTATAGACGTTATTCATCTTCACGATCATATCTTGTGTAACAGTGATTTCCTGCCCCTCATTCTGAGAAAATACCGCCGCCATCAGTTCAGATGTGAGTTTAATACCCGTCACAGGCGTTTTCAGGTCATGAGAAAGCGATGCAATCAGCTCACGCTCTTTTTTCTGCAAGGAAAGCTCTCTTGCTCTGGACGCTTTCAGCTCCTCCCGCATGATATCAAAGCTCTCCGAAAAAGCGCCGAACAGATTGCCCTTATCCATTTCAAGAGATCGGTCAAGATCGCCTGCCGCCACATAAGATGCAAAATCTTTCATCTTCGCAAATGGGCGCAGGATCGCTTTGCGGATATACGCCCCGAAAGCTGCCGCCGTACCGATCAGGAGAAAACTGCATACACAGTAAACAACGATGATATTTGTACGCAGACAGTCGAAATGCTTATCGCTGTCTGTAAGCACGACACTGCCTGTTATCTGATTATTCTCTGTGATATAGGTATAGGGATAACACCTTTTCATTGCCGTCTCAACGGTTATCACTTCCGAACGGTCAGAACGGTTATCATAAATCACATTCCCGTTTACGTCAAGTATTACATATTCCCGTTCCGATGCTGTGTTTTCAGGCGGCATATCGTCCAGAACCATCTTATGCGCGATCTCATTAAGCAAAAGCACGTCATGATTATTTTGTGAAAAATCATCTATACCTGTGATCTTCACAACGGCAAACAGCCCCGCAGCAAGCAGCAGTACAAAAAGCGCCATAAATCTGTAATATCCTTTCATAGCGCTGTCTCTTCCATCATGTAGCCCACACCCCATATGGTTTTTATGAGCTGCGGTTCTTTGGGGTCGGCTTCGATCTTTTCACGCAGATGCCGGATATGTACGGCGATGGTACCCTCGTTGATATGTTCATCCTCCCACACATCTCTGAGCAGATCGTCCTTTGAAACAACCTTGCCCCTGTTTGCGAAAAGATAATACAATAGCTTGTATTCCAGTGCTTTGAGCGTGATTTCCCTACCGTCTGCAATGATCTTGTGTATGTTTGTGTTAAGGTAGACTTCACCTGTCAGTTTCACAAGACCGTCCTCATTCTGTTGAAAATTCCCGACAGCGTGTGCAGTATCCCGCGTCCTGTCGTATCTGAAAACGGCAGCTTTCACCTTAGCAAGCAAGACGTTTAGCGTATAGGGCTTTTTGATATAATCATCACCGCCGATGTTCAGGGCGATCAGCACATCATCGTCGCTTGTCCGGGCACTGATGAAAAATATCGGCAGGTCATAGTTTTCTCGTATCTTCCTGCAAAGGTCGAAGCCTGATTTTTCGCCAAGATTGATGTCAAGCAGGAGCAATGAAACATCATGTTTTTCAAGAAAGGCGACCGCATCGTCATAGCTTGTTACATAGGAAGTCTTTACGCCGAACATATTGAAATATTCGGAAGTAGCCGTGGCTATCATTTCATCATCATCTATCATCAGAACTTTATAGCTTTCCAAATCCGTAATTCATCTCACTTCCTTATTATATTTGTTGTTGCAATAACATTCTTTTATATATATCAAACCTTGCTTGAAAAGTCAATCATAAATGTGTTTGGTGGGGCAGATGGGAGATTGACAGATCGTACGCTGATATTTATAATATACTTATCTGTCGGATTGTGCGATCTAGAGCGTGTTTGAAAATTGCGCTAGTGGGGAAAGGACGAAACAGGAGGAAATGATGAGAATGAAAAAATTCAGTCTGGTATTGGGCGCAGTCTGTTTACTGAGTATTGGCTGTACAAGCAAAGAAGTCCCTGTCGAAGCGATGGGAGTTATACAGACGGCTGAAAGTATAGCAGACGTTGAGGAATCTGTTGAACAGAGCAGCCAGAGATATGCTGAGGATGTACCAGAGGCAGCATCTCAGGAAACTTCTGTGGCGGCTGGGTCTTTAGGTTTTACCCCTGTCATACGCTATACGACGGCAAGGGTAAATTGCAGAGCTTTTAATACAACGGAATCAGATGTACTTGGGATTTTGCCGAGAAATACTGAAGTGGTCGCAGTCGGCTATGCAGCGGGCTGGTATCAAATACAGTATCAAAATGGACTGGGATATATCAGGGAGGATTTCCTCACCGATGAGAAAACGGTCACAAACGGAAAATGTATCGTGATAGATGCAGGACATCAGGCAAAGGCAGATACGTCCAAGGAGCCGATCGGTCTGGGAGCTACAGAAATGAAGATCAAGGTGTCAGGCGGAACGTCCGGTGTCAGCACAAAATTGCCTGAGTACGAGCTGAATCTGGCGGTCGCATTAAAGCTTCAGGAGGAGCTGCTCGATCGTGGATATGATGTGATCATGTGCAGAGAGACAAACAATGTCAATATCAGTAATTCAGAACGCGCGCAGATTGCCAATGAAAACAATGCAGATGCGTTTATCCGTATTCATGCAAACGGTTCAGAGAATCCTAAGGCAAACGGAATGATGACCATCTGCCAGACAGCATCCAATCCGTATAATGGACATCTGTATCAGAGCAGTAAGGCGCTTTCTGCTTGTGTATTGGATGAGATGACAGCAAGTACTGGCGCCAAAAAGGAACGCGTCTGGGAGACAGACACAATGAGCGGCATTAACTGGTGTCAGGTGCCTGTCACGATCGTGGAGATGGGATATATGACCAATCCGGGTGAGGACCAGCAGCTTGCAACGGAGGAATACCAGTATCAAATTGCCGAGGGCATAGCAAATGGTATTGACTTGTTTCTGAGTGAATAAAGGCAGAGAGATCGTAGTTGCCGGCCTTACAGGAGGAAAAAATGAAACATGGAATATCTCTTAATGTACAAAGACATCAAGGTATTTAGGTTCGATGTTATGACACAGGAGATCGAGTTGTTGAATGAGGAGTATATCCCGATCTGTATCCGGCGCCAAGACGGCTGCTACTCTTTTGACAGTGTCAGGAAGTTCTGCTCACTGCGCGTTCTCTCGATGAACAGGGTCTATTGCAAGGAAATATTAGCTTCCTGCGGGGTAGATGACCAGTCGGATGTCAGTATCAGTATTATCAGCAGAGCATTGAGCTTTCGGGATAACTACTGGATTAAATCCGTGACATCACAGGAGAGCTGGGGCAGCGTAAACCTGTATGCCAACCGCTTTTCAGCACAGGTTGCACAGGTTGCACTGACGGGGGTGGTGGATACCGTCGAGTTGGGAGACCAGCTGTATACTGGTGAGCTGTGCAACAAAGGGACAAAACCAAAGTGTTATCTTCACCGCAATCAGGAGATCTTGCTGTGTAAGGAAGAAACAGTGGAGGAGATCCGCTCAGAGATTGTGTCTGCTGTGATTGCTTCTGTGCTGGGATTGAAAAACCCGACGCGGTACTGGTATGAGAGAATCTATGAGCGGGATTGTTCTGTATGCAAGATTTTAACCTCTGAAAATAGTGAGCTGGTTCATTACAGGGATATTATGAGCTATCATAATGAAGTGACGATGTCTTACAAGTCATCAAGTTACCAGTTTTTGATGTCTTTGGACGCAGAACAGTTTATATTGATGCAGATTATGGATTATATCACGCTGAATATTGACAGAAACAGGGATAATTTTGGCGTGGAGATGTGCAACAATGAGATTGTCGGACTGTATCCGGTTTATGACCATGATTCCTGCTTTAAAGGAAAGGGAACAAATGGAATTTATTTTCCTACGGGCATTACTTTTCATAAGACAATCCAGTACCTAAAGTCGCTGCAAGAGTATGACGTGGTAAAGAAAAAGGTAAGTAAGGCGGTGGCGTATTTCAATACCAATGCTTTTAAGGATATTTTTTTGAAAATGAAATCTGTCAGAGTCTATGAGCTGATGTTAAAGCGGTTAAAAATATTGTATTAAATATCAAAAATAAGGAGCATTTGCCAGAATTAAAATGGCAGATGTTTTTTATGCACATCTTTTTCAAATTCGATTGTCTGTCAACAGAATAAATTTCATATTTTTACGGCAGAATATGGATAGAGTTTATTGATTTTTAATTGACAAACAGGAGGCTATTTCGTGGAAAATAATACATCAAAAAATCAGGCGCTCGGCACGTCGAGCGTGTCATATGGCAGCCCGGTACTGATTATGGGAAGCGGCTCTGTCGTGGGGCAGATGGAGAATGAGGGACCGCTGTCTGGCAGCTTTGACAAGGTCAGTGAAGATAAGAACGATATGTTCGGGGCAGATTCATGGGAGAAGGCAGAGAGTGCGCTTCAGAAGGAGGCAGTGGCGCTCACATTGTCCAAGACAGGAGCAGAGGCGGGGGATATCCGTTATCTGTATGCTGGGGATTTGCTCGGACAGAATATTGCGAGTTCTTTTGGGCTTGTGGATTATAATATTCCGCTGTTTGGTCTGTATGGTGCATGTTCGACCTGCGGGGAATCGTTGTGTCTGGGGAGCATGAGCGTGGCAGCAGGATATGCCGAGCGCGTGATCAGCCTGACTTCGAGTCATTTTGCGAGCGCGCAGAAGGAGTTTCGCTATCCGCTCGAATATGGCGGGCAGCGTCCGCTCTATGCTTCTTGGACAGTGACGGGCAGTGCAGGATTTCTATTGCAGCATATCCATGCACCGGGAAAGTCGGTGTCTGGTAAACCTATCAAGAACGAGTATGAAGGCAAGTATCAAAATAAAGTAGGAATCACCGGGGTCACCGTGGGGCGGATTGAGGATTTTGGCATTAAGGACTCTTTTAATATGGGCTGTGCAATGGCGCCGGCTGCGGCGTGGACGATCGCGGGGAATCTAAAAGATTTTGGCAGAAAACCGCAGGATTATGATGCGATCTTTACAGGAGATTTGGGCAGTGTCGGGCAGCAGGCGCTGTTTGAGCTGCTCTCGCAGGAAAATATTGATATCAGCGACAGACACTATGACTGCGGTTTGTTGATCTATGATACAGAGAAACAGGATGTACACGCTGGCGGGAGCGGCTGTGGCTGCTCGGCGGTCGTACTCTCAGCGCATATTCTGCCCAAGCTTGCCAGGGGTGAATGGAAGCGTATCCTGTTTGTGCCAACAGGGGCGCTGCTCAACAAGACTTCTTTTAATGAAGGGCAGAATGTACCGGGAATTGCACACGGGGTAGTGATTGAGGCACTTGCATAAGATTCAGAAAAAAGATTGAATTGGCTGAATTGATTGAATTGTATAAAATGTTTGAAAAATTCAGAAAATAGTCTAAATTTTTTCTCAAATAGTTCGATATAATATACAAGGGCAGTTAACATAGATAAATGCCATAAATAAACACCATAAGTTATAGACTGATAAATTATCTTAACGTGACTGTGCAGAAAGAGGGGTTCTGCATGGCATATATAAGGGAAAGGAGCGTCTATGGAGGTAAGAAATGCAAACATTGCCTTGACAAACAGGGCAGCGGCGGCAATCGACAACTCTGGATCAAACGGCAAGGGGCAGCAGCATGCGATGAAGGTGAACAGCGCTGTTCCAGAAGAAAATCAAGAGCTTGATGACGAGTCTGTGATGATCTCAATCTCGGCAGCCGGTCTCAAGCGCAGCATGCAGCTAGAAAAGCAGGCAGAGAAGGAAGAGGGCGGGACAGAGAGTGATGAGGAGAACTTTAACGGTGAGACTGAGCTTGAGGACATGATGAAAAAGATGGAAGGACTTTCAAGTCAGGTCATCAACGGACATTTTTCAATTTCGGACAGATTGAATTTTAATACCGAGATTGAAAAGCTCACCAATGAACTAAACCGGCTGAGCGGCGGGAACACAGCAGTGACAAAAACCGGCTGCATACAGTTGTCCCAGAAAATCTCATCGCTGACGCGCAGCATCAGTGAGGCGGCAGTTTACCGTAACAGTGCGCGCACAATCTTTATGGTCAACTCTAAACAACCCGCGAAACCGACGAACACACGGGTTGACATTATGTTATAAAGCATGATATTCAAAAAACCGGGAACGCTTCTCGGTTTTTTTCATGATATAATTTTTCATGATATTTTTTATCTTGACATTTTGAACAGATTGGCACAAGATAATAGATGAGGAAGTGAGAGCTATGCGCAAGATGGATTTTAAGATGGAGCGCCCCGGACAGGTGAAGGAGGGCGATACCGTCACGGTCACAGAGGGCGTTCTGCCAAGCAATTATTACTATACCATCAATCCGGCAGTCGCGATGTCAGGAAATATCCCGTTTCGGGACAGGCTCCAATCCAAGAGCGGCACTGTCGTCTCTGTGGAGGAAAATACGAGAGGATACTATGTCACAGTGGCGTTTGACGAGCCGGAAATATATACTGACGGTCGAAAAGACTGACCGCCAAAGTTAGAAAATAGGAGGAAAATATCATGAGGAAAATAAGTACAGACAAGGCACCCGCAGCAATTGGACCCTACTCACAGGCGGTTCTGGCAGGAGATTTCCTGTATGCATCCGGGCAGATTCCCATCAACCCGGCGACAGGCAGTGTAGAGGCAGAGGGGATTGCGGCGCAGGCAGAGCAGTCCATGAAAAATGTGGGAGCAATCTTAGAAGCTGCGGGGGCAGACTATGACAAGGTGGTTAAGACGACCTGTTTTTTGGCGGATATTCAGGATTTTGCAGCATTTAATGAGGTTTATGCAAAGTATTTCACACAGAATCCTGCAAGAAGCTGCGTGGCAGTGAAGGATTTGCCAAAGGGGGTGCTCTGTGAGGTAGAGGTGGTCGCGTATTTAGGGGAATGAAGATCTGGGAGTGAGGTACATTGAAGACAAAGAACATTGTGTTGATCGGAATGCCCGGGGCAGGCAAGAGTACGATCGGTGTGGTGCTCGCTAAAAATATGGGGATGGCATTTGTGGACTCAGACCTTATCATACAGGAGCAGGAGGGGAAAAAGCTGCATGACATTATTCAGGAGTGCGGGCTTGACGGGTTTCTTGCGATTGAGGGCAGGGTAAATGCTTCGCTGCATCCCAAGACGGCAGTGATCGCGACCGGAGGAAGCGCTGTCTACAATGAACTTGCGATGGAACATCTGCGCAGTATTGCCACAATCTGTTATCTGAAATTATCTTACGAGGGCATCAGGGAGCGTCTGGGAGACCTTGCGGAGCGCGGCGTGGTGCTCAGGGAAGGCGAGACTTTGCGCGAATTGTATGAGGAACGAGTCCCTTTATATGAAAAATATGCCAATCTCACGATTGAATGTGAAAATAAAAATATTCGTGAGATTGTCATGGAACTGGCAAAGCGGTTAAAATAGAATAAGAATCAAAAAATTGCCACATACTAATTCTAAACAAAAATCAATAGGAAAGGTATGTGGTTTTATGATGGATTATATCAATGCATTCTGGGTAGGGGGTGTTGTATGCGCCCTTGCTCAGATTTTTCTGGACCGCACCAAGATGCTTCCCGGGCGTGTGATGGTGCTTCTGGTCTGTACGGGGGCGGTGATCAGTTTCTTTGGCTGGTATGAACCCTTTGCAGAATACGCGGGAGCGGGAGCGAATGTACCGCTTCTGGGATATGGAAATATCCTGATGAAAGGCGTGAAGGAGGCGGTTGACAAGGATGGCTTTATCGGGCTGTTCAAGGGAGGCTTTACGAACGGTGCAGTGGGGTGCAGTGCCGCGCTGATTTTTGGATATCTGGCAAGTCTTGTATTCCGGTCAAAAATGACCAAAGCATAATATGTTACCGCTCTTCAAAATCAAGCCCAAAACTGGACAATAGCTGGCGCACATAAGTGTCCCACAACCGTTCGGCGCTCTTGTCCATGACAAATGTGGTAAAGGCACTGCCAGTGATGCAGGTCACTTTGCCGTTGTCATAGCGGATATTGAGGACAAGGGAACGAATCAGGCTGGCTGCAACTCCGCATTCTGGATTTGCAGCTATTTTTTCAAGCAGTGCGGGCGCGGCGTGCAGCATGACCTTGAAGGAAACAGGCGTCTTTTTGCCTTTGATGAGCTGGAAGCAGAATGGGCGGATGTCTCTCCAGCAGGAAAAAGTGGCCGATAGCTCGTTGTTTTCCAACTGCTCCCATTCCTCGCTGCTGTAAAAGTCCTTGACAAGATGCCCGTCAATGTGAAAGGTATTGTAGGTGGTGATCACAGCCTCCTCCACCAGAAAAGTATCAAACTGCTCGGATAAGAGCAGCGCGTTCATTATATTTTTTGTAATCTTGATCTCTAGTGCAATCATAATGTTCTCCTTTTTCATGCAATATACTTTAGTATACTGGTATTTACAGGAAACTTCAAGTTTTTATTAAAAGTGCTTTTCAAATGATGTGTTATATGATAAGATAATACATAGTTATGGATACTAGATATGATGGTATTGAGAAATGAGAGGTAGACACCGATGAGATATAAGATAGTTGTTGACAGTTGCTGCGAATTGCCACAGAATTTAAAAAACGACGAGCGGTTTGAGATCGTGCCGCTCACGCTGATCGTGGGGGACAGCTATGAGAAAGAGGACAATATGGCATTTGACCAGCGCGAGTTTCTTGACGCAGTGGCATCCTGCCCGCAATGCCCTAAGTCCGCATGTCCTTCACCGGAGAGATACCGCACTGCATACGAGACCGAGGCAGCGCATGTGTACGCTGTCACGCTCTCTTCAAAGCTCAGCGGAAGTTACAATAGTGCAGTTCTTGGCAAAAACCTGTATCATGAAAAGTATGGGGAGAAAGAGATCTATGTCATTGATTCCAAATCGGCTGCCTGCGGAGAGACACAGATTGCCTATAAGATTATGGAGCTTGAAGAACAGGAACTTTCGTTTGAGGAGATTACTGGAAAGCTGGAGCAGTTTGTAAAAGAGATGAATACGTATTTTGTGCTGGAAAATCTGGATACGCTCAGGAAAAATGGCAGGCTTTCCGGTGTCAAGGCGCTGGTGGCTTCCACGCTCAATATCAAGCCTGTGATGGGCGCAGACGATGGCAGCATCATCCAGCTAGGACAGGGCATCGGGATGAAAAAGGCACTGGCAAAGATGGCAGAGACTGCGGTGGAGGAAGCGGTGGAAGCAGGGAAGAAGCGGCTGATGATCACGCACTGCAACAATCTCAAGGCAGCGGAGTGTGTGCGCCGCCACATTGAGGAAAAGCTGCATTTCAAGGAGACGCTGATCTTGGATGCAGCCGGGGTGAGCAGTATGTACGCCAATGATGGCGGCGTGATCGTCACGATATGATCTTACGTCTCCTCGTCGATTTCCTGTTTCAGCCACTTGTATTCCCGATAGCGCAGGAGTGATATTTTCAATTCTTTGTTGTCCTGCATCACCAGCGTGACCGGCGTGACCGCAGTCACATAATGAAAGTTGGCGATGCTCTTGTTATTGACGCGCTCAAACTCTTCAAACGGCTCAAAGATCTGGCGGAGTTCATCAATTTTTTCATCGACAGCGATGGTGGTGTTGTCCGTCAGATACAGCGTGCTGGTGCGGGCTTCCTCGAGGGCGTACATGATCTTGTATTTGGGTACATGGAGGAGGACCGTGTCCTTATGGACGCTGATGGAGACCACATGACCGGAGACATTGGCGTCGCCCAGCGCCAGAAAGTCGGGCAGAGGGTCCGGGATATAAGGTTTTCTGGCATGCACTACATAGTCTGGCAGATTGGGAATCGCAGTGTAATCAATCTTGTCCGAATACAAGACAAGCGGTGCATGATACCCCATTTCTTCCAAATGTTCTAAGATAAATTCGACAATGCCGGGTTCGGAACTCATGTCCATAAAAATCAGGTTATATTTCAGGGGATTGGCGAGAAAGTGCATCTTTTCGCCGTAGGAGTCCACATACAGGATATTGGGCGTGCCGGCACGCTTGTCAGACTCTCGGGAGAGCAGACGCTCTAAATGCTTGCGGTCCGCTACATTATCATCACATATTGCTACATGCATAATCTGTCTACACCTCTTTTAACATCGTTTTGATCACAGTTTCTTGATCACAATTATTTATTCACATTTTAAAATTACAGTTTTTCATTCACTTTTCTGTCCACAGAGTGTCACTATGCACAATACTGGGATTCTATACTTTCCTATTCTGTTGGAATATATACAAAAGATATAGAGATGGAAGTGAAATCGTTTGTTAATATTACTATAATAGCACACCCGCTGTACTGAAAACAAGTGTTAATTTTGATTTGATCCCTTGCGGTGGAATAAAGATGATGTTATACTGTTGATTGGGCAATACCATAACGGTAGGCGGTTGCCTTTGCTGGAATGTAATTCCAAGAACTCCCTGAAAGGAGGTCTGTATATGGGAAATACACAAAGGAGAAAGGCTGCTATGTTGACGATAGAAAGCTTGATTGCAATAGTCAGTCTGAGCGCAACAATGTTTGGGCTTGGCTATACAATCGGTTGCAATTCTAAACATAAAAAATAACCGCCTTGTGGTCTGGTAAACTTAGGCGATTATTTTTTATAATTTGTTCCTAAATAACTAGGTAGCCGTCTATCGGTATTGCCTTTTCATGTCTACTATAGCATACAATGTCATAAAAATCAAATGTTTTTTTAAATATCATTAAGTTCTATTGAAGCTAAATGGGTGTAATGTTGCCTGTGACGTTTTGATTTAATCCCTTTCTATATTTTCCGGGAGAGATGCCGATGTTTTTGTGAAACTGTCTGCAAAAATGTTCTGTATTTTTGTATCCGCACTGTTCTGCAATCTCTGTAATGCTATGTTCTGTGTAAGCAAGCAGGTCTTTAGCCTTGCGCAGCCGGAAGTCGATAACATCATCCATACAGGAAACGCCAAACTGATGCTTGTACAACAATTGCAGATGCCCCATGCTCAGATGCAGGTGCTGCGCCATTTCGCGGACGCTCCACGGAAACTGCGGCGTGTTGGAGATCTGCCGCCGCAGCATCAGCAGTTCATGGTCGTGGGAGGAGGCGGCGTGATGCAGCACATCATCGCGCAGCTTCAGAAATAATATGCGCAGCAATTGAGAGATCGTCGGGTTGTCATTGGCGTCGGTCTCCACGGCGTCCTCTTCTGACCGGGCATAATGGCAGGTGCGGGAAGTGCCTGTCCGCAGCGAGGTTTCCCATGTGAGAAGCTGCATGAGATTATGACAATATTCTGGGTCGGAGATTGGGAAGGGGCAGGTCGTCAGGGGAAAATTTCTGACAAAAGTTTCATCCGACGAGAAACGGACCCAGTCGTCGCTGTAATAGTCTGTGCACGCGCTGTACCAGATGGGAGTGTGCGGCGGGTAGAGCATGGCGCAGTGTGCGGGGTATTCGTTAATCGCCGCATTGATGCAGAAGCAGGCAGGCGTGTGGGTGATCAGCAGCAGATAGCAGTCATAGCCCTCTGCAATATCAAAGACAAAATCCGCGGTGTGCTGTGCATCGTATCCGGTAAAATGAATATAGTTCATAAAATCTTTCCTTTCCTGTCGGTGGCTGCGAGCTTGAAAACTGCCCTCCGAAACCTGATATTGTAATGAGTATAGCAGATTTTTGACAAAGATACAATCGGAGGATATATCAAAAAGTTGTGAGTAAACATCATTGCCACGAAACAAAGCACAATCTATAATCAATTTATAAAAATGGATACATGAGACGAATATTTTGAAAAAACAGGAATGAGGAGAAACACAGGATGGAACTGGTTCAGAATAAAGAATTGACAGCTCAATACCGCAGGCGTGCCGAGGCGCTTGTCGCACAGATGACACTAGAGGAGAAAGTGATGCAGACAATGCACGCTTCACCGGCGGTCGAGCGGCTTGGCATCAAGGCGTACAACTGGTGGAATGAGGCGCTGCACGGTGTGGCGCGGGCAGGTACAGCGACCGTTTTCCCGCAGGCGGTTGGCATGGCAGCAGTGTTTGATGAGGAGCTGATGGAGCAGGTGGGCGATGCGGTCTCCACGGAGGCGCGGGCAAAATTTATCATGCAGCAGGAGGGATGCGATGAGGATATTTATAAAGGGCTGACATTCTGGGCGCCCAATGTCAATATTTTCAGGGACCCGCGCTGGGGAAGGGGACATGAGACGTTCGGTGAGGACCCCTATCTTACCAGCAGGCTTGGCGTGCGCTATATCATGGGATTGCAGGGGCATGACGCGGCATATCTCAAGACAGCGGCGTGCGCCAAGCATTTTGCGGTGCACAGCGGGCCCGAGGAGGTGCGCCACAGCTTTGATGCCCGCGTGAACGAGCAGGATTTGCGGGAGACGTATCTGCCGGCATTTCAGGCGTGTGTGCAGGAGGCGGGCGTGGAGACGGTGATGGGGGCGTACAACCGCACAAACGGGGAGCCCTGCTGCGGAAGCCCGCGTCTATTGACGGATATTTTAAGAAAAGAGTGGGGATTTGAGGGGCATGTCACCTCGGACTGCTGGGCGGTCAAAGATTTCCATGAGCATCACGGTGTGACCGCGACCCCTGTAGAATCGGTCTCCCTTGCCATGAACAGCGGGTGTGACTTAAACTGCGGTTCGTTATTTTTATATCTGGAACAGGCGGTAAAGGAGGGGCTGGTGGATGAGAAACGCTTGGATGAGGCGGTGGTAAATTTGTTTACATCGCGCATGAAACTGGGCGTTTTTGACGAGAAGGGCGAGAATCCTTACGATAAGATTCCTTATACGGTTGTGGATTCGCCAAGGATGCGCAGGCTCAATGAGCAGGTGGCAGAGCGCTGTGTTGTCCTGCTCAAGAATGACAACCAGATTCTGCCATTGCGAAAAGAAAAAATACATACGATCGGCGTGATCGGACCAAACGCTGACAACCGCAGGGCGTTAGTAGGAAATTATGAGGGAACGGCGTCGCGCTATGTGACTGTGCTTGAGGGGATTCAGGACTATGTCGGCGACGATGTGCGCGTGTTATATTCAGAGGGCTGCCATCTCTACAAGGACAGAACCAGCGGGCTTGCGCAGGCAAACGACCGCGCCTCTGAGGTGCGCGGTGTGTGCAGAGAGAGTGATGTCATTATCGCCGTGATGGGGCTGGATGCCTCCCTTGAGGGCGAGGAGGGCGACACCGGGAATGAATATGGAAGCGGAGACAAGCCGAATTTAAATCTGCCCGGCTTGCAGCACGAGATTTTGAAGATTGCAAAGGAGAGCGGAAAGCCAGTGATTCTGGTGCTTTTGACAGGAAGCGCAATGGCGGTGACATGGGAGGACGAGCATCTTGACGCGATTTTGCAGGGCTGGTATCCGGGCGCGCAGGGCGGCGCGGCAATTGCCAGAATTTTGTTCGGGGAGGCGAATCCAGAGGGAAAACTGCCAGTGACATTTTACCGCACGACAGAGGAGCTTCCACCGTTTGAGGACTATTCCATGAAAGGAAGAACCTACCGCTATATGAAGCAGAAGGCATTGTATCCTTTCGGTTATGGACTGTCGTACACAACGTATTTTTATGAGAAGGCAGCGCTCGTGTCCGACAAGATCTGCGGGGAGGAGGGCGTTGTCCTGCGGGCGGATGTCACAAACACCGGGGCGATGGATGGCACGGAGACCGTTCAGATCTATGTCGGTCTGGACAGAGAGGACGCGCCGAACCCGCAGCTGAAAAAAATTGTGAAGGTGCCGTTAAAGGCGGGAGAGACGAAGCACATCGAGGCAATGCTGCCAAAGGAGGCATTTATGCTCCATGACGAAAACGGAGCGCCGGTGCTGTATCCGGGAACGTATCATATTTATATGGGCGGTTCACAGCCGGATGCACGCAGTCTGGAGCTGACAAAGAGGGCAGTGTGCCATTTTGTGATACAGCACTAAGAAATCAATGAGAGGAACGCAGATGAATACTTTTACCATATATGAACAAAAGGCGCAGGAGAATAAGTCTGTACAGCTGCTGGCGGAGGAGGAGGCGTATGAGGGCATCAAGCGGATTGGCGCGCGCGTGGCGTGTGATATCGGGCTGGTGACAGGCGCTGTGCCCGCGCTTGTCACTGCACCGGACCAGTGTGAAAGTGACAGGGTTGTCATTTTCGCCACGCTTGGAAAAAGTGCGATTCTAAACGAACTTGAGGCGTCGGGCAGATGGAACAGTGCACCGATTCAGGGAAAGCGGGAGGTCTATCAGATACAGGTGGTGCATTCCCCTTTTCCAAAGATGCCGTCTGTGAAGGAGGCGTTGGTCATTGCAGGGAGCGACAAGCGGGGAACCATCTATGGCATGTTCCGCTTATCCGAGCTGTGCGGGGTGTCCCCGTTAGTTTACTGGGGAGATGTGTCTCCTGAAAAAAAGAATACCGTGCAGCTTTGTATCGGGGACGGAATCCTCTCGAAAGAGCCTTCTGTGAAGTACCGCGGTTTTTTTATCAATGATGAGTGGCCTGCTTTTGGAAACTGGTGCATGGAGACGTTTGGGGGCGTCAATGCCAGCGCATATGAGGAGATTTTTATATATTTATTGCGCCTCAAGGGCAATTATCTCTGGCCTGCCATGTGGGATTCCGTCTTCTCGGAAGACGGACCGGGGCTTGCAAGCGCCCAGCTTGCGGACATGTACGGCGTTATCATGGGGACATCGCACCATGAGCCGTTGTGCCGCGCCGGAGAAGAATGGCAGCGGATTTATCAAAAATACGGCGAGGACAACACCTGGAGCTTTCTGACAAACAAAGAGGCGATCACAGCATTCTGGAAGGACGGCATTCTGCGCAACAAGCCGTATGAAAATGTGATTACAATCGGAATGCGGGGAGAGTGTGACTCGATGCTGCTGCCAGAGGATGCAGGGCTTGCGGACAACGTGCAGGTGATCAAGGACGCGATCATGACACAGCATGCGCTCCTGCGCGAGTATATGGACAAAGAGCTGAAGGAGATTCCGCGAATGCTTGCCATCTATAAAGAGGTGGAGGACTATTACTATGGCGACGAGACCTGTGCGGGGCTGCGGGGCTGGAGAGAGCTTGATGACGTGATTCTGCTGTTGTGCGAGGACAATTTCGGCAATACCAGAGGACTGCCGGCAGAGGAGGACAGGGCGCATCCCGGCGGCTATGGCATGTACTATCACTTTGATTATCATGGGGCACCGATCAGTTATGAGTGGCAGAACACGTCGCGCCTGACAAAGACGTGGGAGCAGATGACGCAGGCATACGAGTACGGCGTGCGCGAGCTTTGGATTGTCAATGTGGGGGACGTGAAGGGTGCTGAGTATCCGCTGTGCTATTTTATGGATTTGGCGTATGATTATGAGACCTACAGCCAGCCGAATCAGACGGAAGCCTATGCGAAGGCATGGATTGAACAGCAGTTTGGCAGCCGCCTGAACCCAGAGGACAAAGAGGCGTTGTTTGTGCTGCTGGATGGTTTTACGAAATGGAACGCGGCAAGGCATCCCGAGGCGATGGCGCCAACAATCTATCATCCCTGTCACTTTCGGGAGGGAGAGCGCGTCTGGAATGCGGTGCACGCACTGATGGAGACTGCGCAGCAGCTCAGGGAGCGTATGCCTGAGGAGTGTCTCGATGCGTATTGCAGTATGATCTATTATCCGGCGGTGGCATCGTTTAATTTGATTCTGATGCACATTGAGGCTGGCTGGAATGCGTATTATGCTAAGCAGGGCAGCATGGCTGCCAATGCATATGCTGCCAGTGTCAGGCGCCGCGCGGCAAAAGACCAGCAGTATGTACGTGCATATCACGCGCTTGCTGGCGGTAAGTGGAAGCATATGATGGACTCTGCGCACACAGGCTTTCGAAGCTGGGATGCCAACAACTGGACGTATCCGACAGTGCAGGAGGTGATACCGCTCCCTGCGGAAAAGATCATTGTCAGCTTTCGCGGCGGGGAAGCTTTTCATCTGGGGGAACACTGGCAGGACAGCAGTTATCCCTGCAATGATGATTTCACCAGACCCGATACAAAAGAGGTAGTGATCGCGCTTGGCAGCCGCGGAGAGGTGGATTTTTCATATCGAATCGCGTGTGGCAGTCCCTGGGTATGTTTTGACAAAACCGCGGGCAGTGTCGAGAGTTGTAAGCAGGGGATGGACAGCATCATTGTCACTTGTGACAGAACGAAATTAAAAGGCAAAGATTGTGCTTTAATAGAAATTTTTGTCCTGTTTGACAATGGCGAAAAGACGGTCGGACGGCTGGAACTGCTGGCGGAGGAAGAGCCTGTAAATGCTGGTTATACGGTGGGCGCATACATCGAAAAACAGGGTTATATCGCCATGAATGCAGACGGTTTTACAGCGAAAAAGGATGTGGGCGGCGAGGGCTTTCAAGTGCTTGCACATCTTGGCAGAATGGGCGCTGCCGTGAAGGCGTTTCCAGTGACAAAGTCGTGGCGGGACGCAAAAGAGGCGCCGTATCTTAGATATATGTTTGTGGCGCAACAGACGGCGGATTATGCCGTACAGTTTTATCTGTCAGCCAGAAATCCAGTAGAAAAGGGAGCGCGCATGTGCCTTGCCTTTTCTGTCAATGAAGCGCCGTCAAGCGTGCTGGATACCGTTTCCGATTCGTTTCATACGGACGGTGCGTGTGAGGAGTGGAGCCGCGGCGTGCTTGACAATATCCGCATCGTCGAGACGGTTGTCTCTGTGAAAAAAGGAGAAAACCAGCTGTATTTCTATGCGGCAGACCCCGGCATCGTGCTGGAACGGATTATTTTGCATCCTGCAAATACAGTGCTGCCACAGTCCTATCTGGGACCGGTTGAGAGCTGGCGGTTGACTGAGAAGGAACATGCAGTATAAATACATGATAACAAAGGAGAAGTGTAAGATGACAGGACCAAAAGCGCCAAAGGATCCCACGCGGAAAAGACAGGGATTTTACATCATGAGAAATAAGGAGATCTCTGGTTCAGTGCAGCCGGACGGCAGCGGCGTGCAGTTTATTTATCTGAACGACGGGCGCATGATCTCGAGTGCAAAGATTGTAGGAAATATCGCGGACGATGCGATGCTGGACCTGCTCTCGACGGCGGAGGGATTTCGGAAGCTGGTGCACAGCATCGGCGTCAGTGTGGAGATGGACAGTGCGGACAAAAAGACAGTGTTTGAACTGCAGATGTACGGAAAGTCCGACATGTACGGCTCGGGCACGACGCTTCGCATGGCGGTTGTGGCGGACGGCATGGAGTCTGTATTGAATCTGTCAGACTGTGTATGGTCGAACGACGATGACATTCCGGGGCAGATTCGCTTTGTCTTCGACGAGCCGCAGCAGGACAGCAGCGCAGCGCAGGCGCTGGCAACGGTCAAATTCTATCTGAACGATGGGTTTTCGGCGCCGGAGGCAGAGGAGGAGGAGACGGTGGACTTTGCGTGTGCAGCGTATCAGGAAATGCTTCAGAAATCGCTTGTGCAGACCGGAAACAACGCGCGGTTAAAGACTGCGCTCGAGCGGGCAAAGCGGGGCGAAGAGATCACGATCGCCTTTATCGGCGGCTCAATCACACAGGGCGCAGGCGCCGTGCCCATCAACACGAAATGTTATGCGTGGCAGACTTTTGAAGGGTTCTGCTGCCTTGCGGGAAAGGGTGTGGACGAGAATATTCATTATATCAAGGCGGGCGTGGGCGGAACGCCCTCGGAGCTTGGCATGATCCGCTACGAGCGCGATGTGTGCAGAGACGGTGCGGTGGCGCCTGACATTGTGGTCGTGGAGTTTGCGGTGAACGACGAGGGGGATGAGACGAAAGGGGTCTGCTATGAATCGCTTGTCAGAAGGATTCTCGCCGCAGAGAACAGGCCCGCTGTCATCCTGCTGTTTTCGGTGTTTGCAAACGACTGGAATCTGCAGGAGCGGCTTTGCGTGGTGGGAGCGCAGTACTATCTGCCGATGGTCAGCACGCGCGACTGCGTGGTAGAGCAGTTTTATAAAAAGGCGAACGCGGGCAGGGTAGTGACCAAAAACCAGTTCTTTTACGACTGCTTCCATCCGACAAACATCGGGCATAAGATAATGGCGGACGGTCTGCTTCATATGATGCAGGTGGTGGACCAGAGTCCGATGGACGAGGATACATTGGAGGTATCCGCTGTTCCGGCGGTGATCGGCGACACCTTTGAGCGAGTCTGGCTCTATGACCGGAGCAGTCAAACGGATGCGGTAAGAATTGTATCTGTCGGGGATTTCTCGGAGACGGACGAGGAACTGCAGGGCGTGGAGATGGACAGAGACCTGACGCAGACCAAAATGTTTCCCTATAACTGGAAGCATGTAAAAGGGGCGGCGCCCTTTGTCATGGAAGTGAACGCTGTCAGCCTGGTGATGGTGAACAAAGATTCGGGCGCACCGGATACGGGCTGCGCGCAGGTGTTTGTGGACGGGGAAGAAGTGCTTCTCGTAGATCCAAGGCAAAACGGCTGGACACACTGCAATCCATTGATCTGTTTCCAGAACAGGGAGCGCAGGACGTGGCATGTCGAGGTCAGAATGCAGCCGGGCGATGAGGACAAGGAGTTTACAATCCTTGGATTTGGGGGTGTGAGCTGATGGGGGTGGACAAAGAGATCAATCCGCTTACCAGGCTGGATTATCCAGACCCGGATGTCATACGGGTTGGCGGAGTTTATTACATGGTGACAACGACCATGCATTTTATGCCGGGCGGTGAGATTCTGCGCTCGTATGACCTGGCAAACTGGGAGCATGCGGCTTTTGTGTATGACCGTCTGGACAGCACGCCCGCACAGCGGCTGGAGCATGGCGAAAATATCTATGGCAAGGGCATGTGGGCGGCTTCCCTGCGCTTTCACAGAGGTTTGTTTTATGTGTGTTTCGCGGCGAATGACACTGGAAAAACGTACCTGTACACTTCAAAATCCATCGCGGGACCATGGAAAAAACAGTATATCGAAGGCTTTTATCACGACGCCTCTCTTTTGTTTGATGAGGAGAAAGTATATATTGCCTACGGAAATAAAGAGATCTACATCACACAGCTCAACGAGGATTTGAGCGCGCCGCTTGCGGGCGGGCTGCATCGGCTGGCAGTCAGCGATGCGGGGAATCCCAGGCTTGGATATGAGGGGGCGCATTTTTATAAGATTCATGGAAAGTATTATCTGTTCCTGATTCACTCACTGCGAGACCGGTGGATGCGCACAGAAGCGTGTTTTGTGGCGGATGCTGTTGACGGTGTGTTTACTGGCGGGGATGTGCTGATCGACGACAGGGGATACTGCGGTCAGGGCGTGGCACAGGGAGGCATCGTGGACACGCCGGAAGGAGACTGGTATGCAGTGCTGTTTCAGGATCACGGCGCAGTCGGCAGAATCCCGGTGCTGGTGCCTGTCACCTGGGAGGCAGATTTTCCTGTCTTTGGGCAAAACGGGCGGATTCCGGCACAGAATTTTTCACAGGCGGGATTTCATCATACCATGCAGCCGCTGGTGCAGAGTGATGATTTTAAGAAAATGGCAGGATGCTCAGAAGAACAGGAGCGGGAACAGTACGGCTGTTATGGGTTCAAAAGTGTGTGGCAGTTTAATCACGAGCCAGATCTGCGGTTTGTGAAGGCGGACAGGGAGCAGGGCGTGCTCTGGCTTACGGCTGGAAAAGTGTGCCAAAATCTGCTGCAGGCGCGTAATATACTGACACAGCGAATGTGTTATCCGCGGTGCGCAGGAGCAGTGACCGTCGATGCTTCTGCATTAAAAGTGGGTGATTATGCGGGACTCTGTGCTTTGCAGGGATGTTACGGCATGATTGCCGTGGCGCGCAGAAGCGATGGATTTTATGTCGTGATGCGAAGCAGGGCGGCGGACAACGATTCCCTGCAGGCGATGCAGGAGGACGGCGCAGAGGGGACGGAATGGGAGGCAGTGCCCATACCGCAGGGAACTGTACATTTAAAAATCGAAGCGGAGTTTGCAGGGATGCAGGATGAAGCGCGGTTTTTTTATGACAGCGACGGTGATAGAGGGAATTGGAGACCTATTGGCATTACACACAAGCTGTATTTTAAGATGGACCACTTTACCGGCTGCCGGTTTGGGCTGTTTGTCTATGCCACAGAGGAGACTGGCGGCAGGGCGGGATTTTCAAGATTTCATTATCAATGTTTTTAAGAACAAGTTTTCAGGAGGTATTAGAATGAGTGAGACAGGAACACGCAGACAGGCGTATAATCCATACTTGCCCTCGTGGGAGTATATCCCGGACGGAGAGCCGTATGTATTTGGGGACAGAGTCTATGTCTACGGCTCGCATGACTTTTATAACGGATATGTATTCTGTATGGGAGATTATGTGTGCTGGTCAGCGCCGGTGGACAATCTGGCAGACTGGCGCTATGAGGGCGTCATCTATCCAAAGGATGCAGACCCGCTCAACAAGGACGGGAAAATGTGTCTCTATGCGCCGGACATCACGGTCGGGCCGGACGGCAGATATTATTTATATTATGTGCTGGACAAGGTGTGCGTCGTGTCGGTTGCAGTCTGCGATACGCCGGCAGGAACCTTTGAATTTTACGGCTATGTGCATTACAGCGACAACACCCGTCTCGGAGAGCGGGAGGGCGACGAGCCGCAGTTTGATCCGGGCGTGCTGACAAAAGGGGACCAGACCTATCTGTACACGGGCTTTTGCGGGCGCGGAGACCGCTCCAGAAGCGGTGCGATGGTGACGGTGCTTGGTCCCGACATGCTCACAGTCGTGCAGGCGCCAAAGATCATCGTGCCGGGCTGTGAGTACGGCCAAAATACAGGGTTTGAGGGGCATGAGTACTTTGAGGCAGCCTCTATTCGTATGGTGGGAGAGAAATATTATTTTGTCTACTCCTCCGTCGTGATGCATGAACTGTGCTACGCAGTCAGCGAGAAGCCGGATGCGGGATTTGTCTACGGCGGTGTCATCGTCAGCAACTGCGATCTGCATATCGACAGTTATAAGCCGGCGGACCGCCCGATGGCATACGGGGCAAACAATCATGGCAGCATTGTGGAGATTGCCGGCACATGGTATATATTTTATCACCGCCACACAAACGGCACGTGGTACAGCCGTCAGGGCTGCGCGGAAAAAATAGAACTGCTGCCAGACGGAACCATCGTACAGGCAGAGATGACCTCCTGCGGATTAAATGGCGGACCGCTTGCGGGCAAAGGCGAGTACGGGGCATATCTTGCCTGCAACCTGTTCACCGACATTCCGTCAATGTATGTCGGTGATGACCGCTTCCCAAAGATTATGCAGGACGGGCGCGACGGCGACGAGAATCCGGGCTATATTGGAAATATGAAGGACTCAGCGACAGCAGGGTTTAAGTATTTTGACTGTAAAAATGTGACAGCGATTGCCATCAGGACGCGCGGCTATGCGGAGGGCTGCTTTGAAGTGCGGACCGCATGGGACGGGGAAGTACTCGCCCAAATTCCAGTCCACAGCACGAATGTCTGGGAGGAATACCGCGCACCGCTGGCGCTGGAGGATGGCGTACATGCGATTTATCTCACCTATCGGGGAAGCGGGAATGCGTCGCTGCTGTCGTTTGCATTCATCGTGAATGAGCACTGATCTATAAAACACGCTCTATACAGGAGAACAATGCAGTTTTAAGCAAAGTTCTTTTGTATAGAGCGGTCTTTTGTATTCGTCTTAAATGATCTAATTTTTTAAAGCTTCGATTTGTTCCTTAGACAATCCAGTAGCCTGAGCAATGATCTCTGTTGAAATCCCTATGGCAAGCAAATTCTTGGCAGTGCTTTCTCTGACAGCCTGTTCTCCTTGCAGCCGTCCGCGCTGTTCTGCTTCATAAATGCCTTGGTTGTAATCGTGAATGGTTTTCTCTCGCGCTTCGTATTCCAAACATTTCTGATCATCTTTTTCAGTGAACATGTAAAATTCCTCCGTTTCTTCGGCATTGATTTATCATAATACAATCGGAGACAAAATGAAAACCCATATAGGATACTTTCATACAAGCGCGTCAGATTCTGTCACATTTGCAGTAAACTATAAAAGAGTGACGGTTGGATTATTATAGAGATTTTACAAAATTAATCAAGAATGCAAGATATGAAAAAAGCGAGGTAGTTTTTAGCGCATGGATTGTGTTATGATAAGGGTGCCAAGCAATATAGTATATGTTTGGAAGAAAGGAGTGTGAGCGATGGACTACAGAACGCTATTAGCACAACTGCTCACCCGGGCGACGGATGAGCAGTTAAGACGGTTGTATTATTTCGTCAGAGCCTACATTGGAGTGTAGGCAGACAGGGGAGATGTTGGAGCATCTCCCCTGTTTCATATTATGCCATATAAAGGGGGCAAAATCAATATTTTTCTGAAAATGATAATAGTACCGGCAAGAGCTAAAATAAAGTTTGGCTATCCAAATGCCCAAACGGCTGCCGCCGCAAGAAGTAGCTGCAAAATCAGTATCGCCGGCATTCCATACACAAAATACCAGTGCTTCGTCTTATGATGAAAAGTCCGCATCCCCATCAGGCAGCCGGCGCTGCCGCCAATCAGGGCAACGAGAAAGAGCGTAGATTCGCGGATACGCCAACGTTTTTTGACGGCTCTGCGCTTGTCAATGCCCATCATGGCAAAACCTGTGAGGTTGATGACTGCCAGATAAAGCGCAATAAATGGATACCATATCACTTTTCGTTTTCCTGCATTTTCATCGCGCGCACCTTGCAGGACAGACCAAAGAGGTTGATGAAGCCCTCTGCATCATGATGGTCATACAGGTCGCCAGTGGTGAAGGAGGCGATGCTTTCATTGTATAAAGAATACGGGCTTGTCTCGCCAGCCTTAATGATGTTGCCCTTGTAGAGCTTGAACTTCACTTCGCCCGTCACGTATTCCTGTGTTTTTTCGATAAATGCCTGAATCGCTTCGCGCTTTGGTGTGAACCATTTTCCCTCATAGACCGTGTCGGCAAACTTGTTGCCCATCTCCTTTTTCAGAGTGTATGTATCGCGGTCGAGAATCAGCTCCTCAAGCTGCTGGTGTGCCTCCATGAGAATTGTTCCGCCCGGTGTCTCATAGACGCCGCGGGATTTCATGCCGACAACGCGGTTCTCCACGATATCCACAATGCCAATGCCATGCTTGCCGCCAAGGCGGTTTAACTCGCGGATAATATCTGAAACTTTCATTGCTTTTCCGTTTACAGACTTTGGTACACCTTTTTCAAATGTCATGGTCACATATTCGCCCTCTTCGGGTGCCTTCTCGGGCGTGGTGCCAAGCACGAGCAGATGGTCGAAGTTTGGCTCGTTTGCAGGGTCTTCCAGCTCAAGTCCCTCATGGCTGATGTGCCAGATATTTCTGTCGCGGCTGTAGGAGCTGTCAGCGGAAAACGGAAGGTGGATGCCGTGCGCCTTGCAGTATTCAATCTCGGACTCGCGGGAATCCATTGTCCACTTGTCATTTCTCCATGCGGCGATAATCTTGATGTCAGGAGCAAGTGCTTTGATGCCAAGCTCGAAACGAATCTGGTCATTGCCCTTGCCGGTCGCGCCGTGGCAGATGGCAGTCGCGCCTTCTTTTCTGGCAATTTCAACGAGCCTCTTTGCGATCAGCGGTCTTGCCATCGAAGTGCCCAGAAGGTATTTATTTTCATAGATGGCATTTGCCTGCACACAGGGAACGATATATTCATCGCAAAATTCGTCGATGACATTCTCGATGTAAAGCTTCTCCGCACCGCAGGATTTTGCGCGCTCTTCAAGTCCGTCAAGTTCCTCCTCCTGTCCGCAGTCAACACAGACACAGATGACCTCATAGTCAAAGTTTTCCTTTAACCATGGAATAATTGCAGTGGTATCCAGACCACCAGAATAAGCAAGTACTACTTTTTCTTTCATCATGTATTCTCCTTTTTGTAAAAATTTGCATAAAAAATTAGAGACTAAAAATACTCTACTGCTACTATACATCATTGTACTGCATAAATCAAGTGTAAATTTATACGTTTTTTGGGTTGACAAACAGGAATAAAAGTGTAAAATATAGAAAAATGAGTGAATAATATTCATATATAAATGCATAAAAATGCAATATTGTCAAATGCGCTATCTCTGCTCGAATTATGATTGAACGAAATGGCAAAGTAATGATATACTATACTGGCGGTCGAAAAGACTGACCACCAGTATAAAATGATGCACACAGTCGCATAAGGAAATATGCCGCTTTGCGGTTGCGGCTGTCAGCATACTAGAAGTATGCTATACTCACGGGATGAATACAGAGCAAGACAGGGAGAACAGCATGAAAACGATTTACAGAATTTTGGCGGCGCTGGCTATTGCAGGTGTACTCTTAGCGGTAGTGGTGCTGACGGCGCGGGGCGCGAAGGGAGAGGAAGCTGTAATGACAAGCACTGAGACGGCGCCGATTTACAATCATTTTCCCGATTTGCCAGAGACAACGCAGATCAAGTGGTGCAGCAAGTCATCGGGCGGAATCGGTCTGGTGACGACAAAACTCTATATTTATGCCTTTTATGATGCAGATCTTGGCAGCCAGTTACAAGACATGGATTTCGAGAGCGAAGCTGCACCCATCGAGAGTGCGTATGAGTCAGATGAAGTGAAAGGACAAAAATGGAGACACGCCGCGAATGCGCCGTTTGCCTTTCAGACAGGCATCAAGGACATGAAAAGGATGTACACAGAAGTTTATTTAAGTGAGTCAGGAAGAATATTGTATATCGAAGCAATCGGAGATTAAGGAGGAATACAGATGGAAAAACAGCAATTTCAACTAAGTATTGCAGGTCTGGGAATCATTTTTTATGCGCCGCATGCAGTGAGGCATATTGAGGAGGGGGAAGATTATCTGGGGGAACATTATTCGAAACCCAAAGATGTCATTCCTCATATTTATGAAGGTTCGATTGTCGGCGTGGCGACTGGCTCACCGGGAATTTTTCATTTGAATATTTATCAGCGTGTGCAGCCAGATCTGGATGCACTACAGCCGGATTATGCCCTGAAGCTTTGCTTGAAGGTCACAGAGCACACGGTGTATTTCAGAGATTTGTATGTGATGTTAAGCTGGGAGGCAGAGACGGAGTCAGACATCAAGGTCGATATGGAGGATGGAAATTACGAGGTGATTGTCTGTAGCTGGCTTCCAGAATCAGGGATTCGTGGAAAACACCAGCAGGTTGACTTTTATTTCAACAAGACCGACAAATTGCCGCAATTACGATATGAAGGAGTGCCCTCGCTTTTGTAGGATTTTAGAATATTTTGGTGAAAATGGTTGTATTTCCGTTTATAATAAATTATGATATGTAAAGTGGTCATACAGTCCGCAGCGGGATTGAGATTTCACCATCTTGATTTGTACGCCTGCTTGAGCATTTTTCAAACACACTCTAGAGCAGGCAGATAGGAGTTAGTATTTTAATATGGTAAGATTGATGACAATAGAGGATTATGAACAGGTGCGGGCTTTGTGGATGACAATCAGGGGATTTGCCATCCGAAGCATCGACGATTCGCGGGAGGGTGTGGCGCGTTTTCTGCAAAGAAACCCTTCGACAAGCGTGGTTGCAGTGGAGGACGGCATGGTGGTGGGCGCCATTCTGTGCGGGCATGACGGCAGGCGCGGCTGTCTGTATCATGTGTGCGTCAACCCGGCGTATCGCAGGCGCGGCATTGGCAAAGCGATGGTGGTGTTCTGCATGGATGCCCTCAAAAAAGAAAATATCAACAAAGTGAGCCTGATTGCATTTACCCAAAATGATATCGGGAATGCATTCTGGCACAGTGTCGGCTGGAAACAGCGCGAGGATTTGAACTATTACGATTTTGTGCTCAACGATGAGAATATTGAGGCGTTTAATCAGTAAGGCGGAAGCTGGGCTATAAAATTCCGGCAATGCGGAAAGGCAGGTACAGCGTATGTCAGCTTATTACACTAAAGTGATTCCTGTGAATCCATTCTGCCGTGTAGACGCGCAGACGGCACGAACAGTCCAGCGCTATCTTGAGGAGCATATGATGGCGATGTCTGTGGAGATTGAAATGCAGGAACACCCCGCATTTATTGACTGCGGCGGTTATCTTGAAAAGATTGCGTGCCCATTTTGCGGCAGTGAACTTTCGGACTGGTGGGCGGAGGCGATGGACGAGGCAGCAGGAGAGACAGGACTTTTTGCTTCACTGGATGCGATGAGACTGCCATGCTGCGGCAGGTATGCATCGCTCAAGGATTTGTGCTACACGGCACCCTGCGGTTTTGCCTGTACAGCATTTATCCTGCTGCATCCCAGAAAACAGTTGGAGGGGTATCATCTCAGGGAAGTGGAGCGGCTGCTTGGCACGCAGGTCAGCGTGATTGAATCGCGTATTTAGATTATTTTGAAGATTACAAATTGCAGCAAGTATTATCATATTGTCAGGAAAAAGAAAAGGAAAACCAGAGGAAAGCTTAGAGATTTTATCAGTGATTATAATACAAGGAGGAACCAAAATGAAACAGATACAAGGCGGTGTGACTGCCGCGAAGGGGTTTGAGGCAGCAGGCACTGCGGCAAATATCAAATACAAAGACAGGATGGACATGGCGCTGATTTACAGCACCGCGCCGTGTAAGGCGGCTGGAACATTTACGACAAATGTAGTGAAAGCGGCGCCTGTTATGTGGGATAAGGAGATTGTGGAGAATAGCCCGTATGCGCAGGCGGTCGTTGTCAATGCCGGCATTGCAAATGCATGTACGGGAAAGCAGGGGATGGACTATTGCCGCGAGGAGGCGCAGACAGCGGCGGGTCTCTTGCAGATACCTGAAAATGCGGTGCTTGTCGGCTCGACAGGCGTGATTGGCATGCAGCTTCCGATGGACCGCATCAACGAGGGCATCAGAAAGCTTGCAGCGGCAAAGGACAGTGCGATAGAGGCTGGGACAACGGCTTCGAAGGCAATCATGACGACAGATACTGTCAATAAGGAAATTGCCGTGACAATCGAGCTGGACGGAAAGACGGTTACGATCGGCGGTATGAGCAAAGGCTCCGGCATGATTCATCCGAATATGTGCACCATGCTCGCCTACATCACAACGGATGCGGCCATCAGCAAGCCGCTTTTGCAGGAGGCGCTGCGCAGCAGTATCATTGACTCCTATAATATGATCTCTGTCGATGGTGATACCTCGACGAACGACACCTGCCTTTTGCTGGCAAACGGTCTTGCAGGAAACGCGGAGATTACAGAAAAAGGTGCGGATTACCACACTTTCTGCGAGGCGCTCAACTTTGTCAATACGTACCTTGCAAAGAAGATGGCGGGAGACGGCGAGGGTGCGACAGCGCTGTTTGAGACGACCGTTATCAATGCCGCGACAAAGCAGGAGGCGCGCATTCTGGCGAAGTCCGTGATTGGTTCAAGCCTCTGCAAAGCGGCAATCTACGGACATGACGCGAACTTTGGCAGATTTCTGTGCGCGCTTGGATATTCCGGCGTAGACTTTGACCCGGAGCAGGTAGCGCTCTATTTCGAGAGCAAGGCGGGAAAGATGCTGATTTACCAAGATGGCGCCGCGGCTGACTACAGCGAGGAGGAGGCGACAAAGATCCTGTCAGAGCCAGAAGTGACCGTGCTGGTTGACATGAAGATGGGAACCGAGACAGCCACAGCGTGGGGCTGCGATCTGACATATGACTATGTGAAAATCAATGCGGACTATCGCTCATAAGAGCGCGTTACAGGAGGGCACAGTATGAGTATTACATTGGCGGACATTGTGAGAATCAATGCTGAGAGAGGATATAGTGTGGCAGAGCTTTCTGAATACAGTGGTGTGCCTGTAGGAACGCTACAGAAAATATTAAACGGCGATCGCGTCGATGCGGTGGAGACGTTTTTTCCTGCACTGGAGAATGTGCTGCTTGGCGCAGATCACGCAGAAAAAAGACAGGGAGAATACACCCTGGAGGATTATTTTCGTCTGCCTGAGGACCGGCGTGCTGAGTTGATTGATGGTGTGATATATGATATGGCGGCGCCAACGCCGCTGCATCAGATGATTGCAGGTACCGTGTATGCAGAAATTTTAGCGTTTATTAAAAAAAATGAAGGGAACTGCCTTCCTTTTATTGCACCGGCGGATGTTCAGTTGGATTGTGACAGCAGGACAATGGTACAGCCGGATGTGTTTGTTTTGTGTAAACAGGAAAAGCTGAAACGTTTTGGCATTTACGGAGCACCGGATTTTGTGCTGGAGATTTTATCGGATTCCACCCGGAAGAAAGATATGACAGTGAAGCTGACAAAATACATGGAGGCGGGAGTGAAGGAATACTGGGTAATCGATCCAGATAGAAGACTGTTGATTGTGTATATTGGAGAGGAAGAAGGGATTCCGAGACTTTATCCCTTGCAGGGTGACATCGGTATGAATCTGTTTGATGGCAGACTGCGGATTGATTTAGATGAGATCAACGATTTAATAAATCGGTTTGGCAGCCTTGAGGAATAAGGTGGAATATGAGCTGAAAGAATGTGCATACTTTCAGGAAAGGAGCAGAAGAAACAAATGAACGAACAGGATATGAACAAAGTGTTGTCCAAGGCGGAGGTGCTGATCGAGGCGCTTCCCTACATACAGAAATTTAACAGGAAATATATCGTCGTAAAATACGGCGGCAGCGCGATGAGCAATGAGGAACTGCAAAAGAATGTCATCAAGGACGTGACCCTCTTAAAGCTGGTTGGCTTTAAGCCGATTATCGTACATGGGGGCGGCAAGGAAATCAGCCGCTGGGTGGAGAAAGTCGGCATGGAGGCGCAGTTTGTGAACGGTCTGCGCGTCACAGATGATGCGACGATGGAGATTGCGGAGATGGTGCTGAACAAAGTCAACAAGAGTCTGGTGACGATGGTGCAGGAGCTTGGCGTGAAGGCGGTCGGCGTCAGCGGCAAAGACGGCGGTCTGTTAAAGGTGGAAAAGAAGTATGCGGACGGGCAGGACATTGGCTTTGTGGGCGATATCAAAGAAGTTAATCCCAAGGTTTTATTTGATTTAATTGAAAAGGATTTTCTGCCCATCGTGGCGCCGATCGGTCTCGATGAGCATTTTCAGACGTACAATATCAATGCGGACGATGCGGCGTGTGCGATTGCAAAGGCAGTCGGCGCGGAGAAGCTCGCCTTTTTGACGGACATCGAGGGCTTGTACAAAGATATCAATGACAAGTCGTCCTTTATTTCCAGAATCACAGCGACACAGGCGGAGAAGCTGATCGAGGACGGCTTTATCGGCGGCGGCATGCTGCCCAAGCTTGGCAACTGCACAAGTGCGATCAAGAACGGCGTCAACCGTGTGCATATACTTGACGGGCGGATTCCGCACTGCCTGCTTTTGGAAATCTTTACCAGAAACGGTATTGGCACGGCGATTGTCAAGGATGAGGATTTTGAACACATGGATACGGAATAATAAAATGGAGGAGAAATTATCAATGAATATGAAGGAATATATCGACGAGGCGGAGGCGGCGCTGCTCCATACCTACAACCGTTACCAGATCGTGTGGGAGCGGGGCGACGGCATGTACATGTACGATATTGAGGGAAAAAAATACCTTGATTTCGTGGCAGGCATCGCTGTATTTGCACTCGGTTATAACAACAAAGCATACAACGACGCATTAAAAGAACAGATTGACAAGGTGATTCATACCTCGAATTATTATTATAATATTCCCGCGATCGAGGCGGCAAAGAAGCTCAAAAAGATTTCGGGCATGGACAGAATCTTTTTTACAAACAGCGGCGCGGAGGCGGTTGAGGGTGCGCTGAAGGCGGCGCGCAAATATGCTTTTTTGCGGGACGGGCACACCGATCATGAGATCATCGCGATGAACCATTCTTTTCACGGCAGGACCATGGGCGCACTCTCTGTGACGGGGAATCCGCATTACAGAGAAGCGTTTGAACCGCTGATTGGCAATATCCGCTTTGCTGATTTCAATGATTTTGAGAGCGTTCAGGCACAGGTGACGGACAGGACATGCGCGGTTATTTTTGAGACAGTTCAGGGCGAGGGCGGTATCTATCCGGCGGAGCAGAAGTTTATGGAACAGGTGCGGGCGCTCTGCGACGAGCGGGATATTCTGCTGATATTAGACGAGATTCAGTGCGGCATGGGGCGGACAGGCACGATGTATGCATGGCAGCACTACGGCGTGAAGCCGGATATTATGACAAGCGCCAAGGCGGTCGGCTGCGGCGTTCCGGTTGGCGCGTTTATGATGACGGAAAGCGTGGCAGGCAAGTCATTGACAAGCGGCGACCACGGCACGACCTACGGCGGCAATCCGCTTGCGTGCGCGGCGGTGTCAAAGGTGATTGATCTGTTTGAAGAACTGGATATTTTGGCGAATGTGAAGGAGACCGGCGCCTATTTATACGAAAAATTAGAAGCGCTGACAGCAAAGTATGACTGTATCATAGCGCACAGAGGAATGGGGCTGATGCAGGGGCTTGAATGTGACATGCCGGTGAATGAGATCATCAATCGGGCAATTGGAAAAGGTCTTTTGCTGATTAACGCAGGCACCAATATTATCCGCTTTATCCCGCCCCTGATTGTGTCAAAGGCAGACGTGGATAACATGATAGAGATTGTGGATGCGTGTTTTGCAGAGCAGCGCTGACAGCGTTGGAGGCTGACTAGATTGAGGAATAATATATGAGGAAATTTCATGAGACATGATAGGATAAAAAAGAGAATGTTTGGCGTGGCGGCAGCGCTCGTGGCGGTAGTGCTTGTGCTGCTTGCTGTATTTTGGTACCGCACATCGACCCGCAGCGCTGACAGACCAGTGACGGAACTTGCGAATCGGAAGGAGACAATTCATCTGTGGTATACAGATGATGCCCTGACGGACTATCTAAGCAGTAAGACACTGGATTTTTATAACAATACAGATATCAGGGTGGATGTAAAATTAGTGTCGGGTGTCGAGTATCTCGAGGCGGTCAATGCGGCGAGCCTCGACGAGGAGGCGGACACGCCGGACATCTATATACTGAGCAATGATTCTCTGGAAAAAGCATATCTGGCAGGACTTGCGACAAAGCTGCCTGAGAGTGCGCCCGTCTATGATGACCAGTTATTTCATCAGGCGGCGCGCAATGCAGTGTTATACGATGGAAAATATGTGGCGTGTCCGCTGTATTTTGAGACAAGTGCACTGCTCTATAACAAGACTTACCTGCAACAGATCGCAGATGAGGCAAACCGTGCAGGGATAGACGAGGCACAGGAGAGCGGGGAGAATCCAGATGAGAGTCCGGGTCAGACGGTGACTGCGGACCAGTTGATTCCTGCGTCGGTTGTGGATATACTGACCTTTGCAGACCAGTATTCGACACCGGAAAATGTAGAGTATTTCCTGCGCTGGGATGTATCGGATATTTTTTATAATTATTTTTTCATAGGGAACTACATATCAGTAGGCGGCGCGGCAGGAGATGACAAGACCCTGATTGATATCTACAATACAGAGTCTGTTTCCAGCCTGAAGGTGTATCAGGAGCTGAACCAGTTTTTCTCCATTGATACCAAAGAAACGAATTATGATTCGATCTTACAGGAGTTTCAGGAGGGAAAGACGATCTACACCATCGCGACGAGCGACTGTATCAAAAAACTCGACGAGGCGGCAAAAAACGGGGAATTTGGGTATGAGTACGGTGTTGCCAAGCTTCCTGATATCAATCAGGAGCTCACGACAAAGGGCATGTCTGTGACGAATGCACTTGTCATAAACGGCTACTCTGAGTATAAAGAGTCCGCAGGGCGGTTGATGGAGTATCTGGTCAGAGAGGCAAGTGCAGATTTGTATCCAATGACAGGCAAGCTTTCGTCGGTGGCGCAGCGAGCAGAGGATAACGAACACGCAGCAGTTTTTATGGAGAATTATCAGGAGTCTGTTCCCATGCCAAAGATGTTAGAGACTGGAAATTTCTGGGTAGAGCTTGAGATCTGCTTTGCGAAAGTCTGGGGCGGGGAGGATGCAAACACGCAGCTTAGGCACCTCTCAGAGCAGATCAAGACACAGCTTGCAGGCGAGCCGGTGACAGAGGAGCCGCTCGAGGACCCTCAGGTAGAGCTGCTGCCCGCTGTCGAGTATGAGGAGGGCACAGGGGAGCTCGATGTGACACCTGAGACGCAGCAGACACCTCAATCGTAGAATTTGTAAAGAACAGGAATAATTTTCTGAAATAATCCAATTATAATTGTAAACTCGTGCATAGTCCATAGAACGCCAGTTCTTGGGCGATGGATATCAAGATGAAAACGGAGGGTTACAGTTATGATTGGATTTTTGATTGCGCTGGTTTCGGGGGCACTCATGAGTGTACAGGGCGTGTTCAACACAAAAGTGACAGAGGCGTCAAGCATGTGGGCGGCAAATGCATTTGTGCAGTTCACCGCATTTCTTGTGTGTATTGTGGCATGGCTTTTTGCCGACAGGACATCCTTTCGGGAGGTGCTCGCTGTGGAGCCCAAATATTTTCTGCTCGGCGGGGCGATGGGGGCATTTATCACACTGACTGTCATCAAGAGTATGGATGCATTAGGCCCGGCAAAGGCGGTGATGCTGATCGTGATTTCACAGCTGATTATTGCGTATTTGATCGAGCTTTTTGGTCTGTTTGGCGTGGAGAAGCAGCCTTTTAGCTGGCGTAAGGTGCTTGGCGCACTGATTGCGATCGGGGGATTTATACTGTTTAAGTGGAAGTAAGGAACTGTCAATAAATCTTTCATTGTGGAAAGCGGAGAAGTCGTGTATAGTATATGTTAAGGAATCGTAGGAAAGAGAGGGAGATGGCATGCATGAAACGCAGTTTTAACGTGACAGGTTCCTGTAATCCACAGTATCATTACATGGTCAGTCTGGAGGACAGGCTTCAAAAGATCAAAAAGACATTGATTGACACCGGGAAATATTTTGTCATCAACAGAGGCAGGCAGTACGGAAAGACGACCACCTTGTCCGCGCTCGAGGAGTATCTAAAGGAGGAGTACATTGTGCTGTCCCTTGATTTTCAGCAGATGGGAACGGAGGATTTTGCGGATGCCTCGGCGTTTGTCCATGCGTTTGCCAATGCGCTGACCGAGCTGCTTGAGATCAACGGGCTGGACGACAGGGCAGAATTGATGGCGCCCTTACAAGAGATTCTTTCCAGAGAAAACAACAGCTTGAAGGAGCTCTTTATGCGTCTGAGCAGGATGTGCAGAAATAGCGCACAGCCCGTCATACTGATGATTGACGAGGTGGACAGTGCATCGAATCATCAGGTTTTCATGGATTTTTTGGCGCAGCTTCGGAGTTATTATTTAAAGCGGGATAAGATGCCGACGTTTCACTCTGTGATTTTTGCCGGCGTATACAGTATCAAGAATTTGAAGTTAAAGCTGCGCCCGGAATCAGAACATCAGTATAACAGCCCGTGGAATATTGCGGCTGATTTTGAGATTGAGATGCGCTTTTCTTCCAGCCAGATTGCCGCAATGCTGGCGGAATACGAGGCGGATCATCACACTGGCATGGACACGGAGGCTGTGGCAGAGGAAATCTATGCGTATACGTCGGGATATCCTGTGCTGGTCTCGTCTGTCTGCAAGCGCATTGATGAGACCATCTGCGGAACAGACGGCTATGAAAGCCCGCAGATGGCATGGACAAGGGACGGTGTCGCCGAGGCAGTCAAAAGAATCTTAAAGGTCAGCTCGCCCCTGTTTGAGAGCATGGTAAAGCAGCTTGACAGCTATAAGGAACTGCGCGCCATGATAGAAGGGATTCTGTATCAGGGTATCAAAATACCATTCAGCCCGGATGAAAAGGCGGTCAGTATGGGAACAATGTTTGGCTTTTTGACAGAGAAAAACGGTCAGGTAGCGATTGCAAACCGCATTTTTGAGATGTATCTTCTGAATTATTTTATGGCGGAAGAGGCAGTGCAGAGTGAAATTTATGCAAAGGGAGGAAGCGACCGGATTCGATTTATCAAAAATCATCGTCTTGATATGGATTTGGTGCTGAAAAAGTTTGTAGAATATTTCAGTGAGATCTGTGTCGATAAGGATGAAACCTTTATAGAAAAGTTTGGCAGAAAGTTCTTCTTAGTGTACTTAAAGCCCATTATCAATGGTACAGGGAACTATTATATCGAGGCGCAGACAAGAGATGAGCGGCGGACGGATGTGATTGTAGATTATCTTGGCGAACAGTTTATCATTGAATTGAAAATCTGGCATGGCAATGAGTACAATGAGCGGGGGGAGCGGCAGCTTGTAGATTATCTGGAATATTTTCATCAGGATAAGGGATATATGCTCAGTTTTAACTTTAATCAAAAGAAGGAAATCGGCGTCAAGGAAGTACGTGTCGGCACAAAGACGATTGTGGAGGCGGTCGTGTAACTGCCTGTACGGATGAAAGATATACAACAAAGGAGTACATAACATGAAATTACTGCACATATCAGATCTTCATCTCGGAAAACGTGTAAACGAATTTTCCATGCTGGAAGATCAGAAATATATTTTGAGGCAAATCCTCGCGATAGCGGATGAAAAACAGGCGGACGGCGTTATGATCGCGGGGGATATCTATGACAAACCCGTGCCGTCCGCCGAGGCAGTGCAGGTGTTTGACTGGTTTCTGACAGCGCTTGCAGAGCGGGGGAAGCAGGTTTTTGCAGTCAGCGGCAATCATGACTCTGCGGAGCGCATCGCGTTTGGCGCACAGCTCATGAGCGGCAGGGGCGTCCATGTATCCCCGGTTTACCGCGGTGACACTGCCAAAATTACCATGACAGATTCCTATGGGGAGCTGTGCCTGTATCTGCTGCCGTTTGTCAAGCCGGCAGTGGTGCGCCATGCCTTGGAGGGAGCGCCGGGCATGGAGGAGACGCCGATGCCAGAGAGCTATCAGGATGCGGTAAGGCTGGCAGTTGAGCGCATGGAGGTGGACAGCAGCAAGCGCAATATTCTGATAGCACACCAGTTTGTGACTGGTGCGGGGCGCTGTGACTCTGAGGAAGTGTCTGTCGGCGGTCTGGACAATGTTGACGCCGATGTCTTTGACGCGTTTGATTATGTGGCGCTGGGGCATATTCACAGCCCGCAGTCCCTGAAGCGGGAGACCGTGCGCTATTGCGGTACGCCGTTAAAATATTCCTTCTCGGAGGCAGCGCAGGAGAAATCTGTCACTGTAGTAGAATTTCGTGAAAAAGGAAATATTGTGCTCTCGACGGCTGCGCTCGTGCCGCTTCATGATCTGCGAAAAATTCGCGGCACCTATCTGGAAGTGACAGCGAAGTCTTTTTATCAGGACACAGATACAGATGACTATGTGCAGATCACGCTGACCGATGAGGAGGATATCCCAGACGGTTTGCAGAAACTGCGCATCATCTATCCCAATCTGATGCGGCTCGAATACGACAACAGCAGGACACGGCAGAGCCGCGTGATTGAGCGCGCGGAGGAGATCGAACAGAAATCGGAGCTTGAATTGTTCGCAGAATTTTACGAGATGCAGAACAATCAGCCGATGAGCGGGGAGCAGACAGCGTTCGTGTCACGGTTAATTGAGGAGTGCAGGGGGGAGAGAGAATGAAGCCAGTAAAGTTGATGATGAGTGCCTTTGGTCCATATGCCGGCACCACAGAGATTGATTTTGAGCGCCTTGGGAGTCAGGGGCTGTATCTGATTACCGGAGATACCGGCGCCGGGAAAACGACTATTTTTGATGCGATTGTGTTTGCCCTGTATGGAGAGGCGAGCGGTGATGTGCGCAGGGCAGATATGTTCCGCAGCAAATATGCCAAGGAGGAGGTGCCGACTTTCGTCTCATTTGTATTTGATTACAGGGGGAAGCGGTATCAGGTAAAGCGTAATCCTGAATACCAGCGTCCCAAGGGAAGAGGGACGGGCTACACCACGCAAAAGGCGGAGGCAGAACTGGTCTATCCTGACAGCAGGACGCCCGTCACCAAATCAAAGGAGGTGACAAGGGCGGTCACGGAACTGATCGGCTTGGACCGCAGACAGTTTACACAGATTGCAATGATCGCACAGGGCGATTTTCAGAAACTTCTGCTGGCTGGCACAGAGGAGCGGGGCAATATTTTCCGCCAGATTTTTAAGACTGGGCTGTATCAGACACTACAGGGAAAGCTCAAGGATGCCGTAAAAGCACAGGGGACAGCGTACACGGACTTAAAACGCAGCATCAATCAATATATGGAAAGTATCGTGTGCACGCAGGATACCCCCGCCGCAGAGAAAATGCGCCAGCTCAGTAAGGAAAAATTTGACGGCAGGGTCGGCGAGGGGCTGGCGCTGTTAAACGAGCTCTGCCTTGAAGATGAGGCGGCGCTGAGCGCGCTGGACAAAGAAATCAGCGCATTGGACAAGCAGATTGAGAGCGAGAACCAGCTCATCGGAAATATCCACAAAATCCGGCAGCAGCAGGATGCGTTGGCCAAAAATCAGGAGCTGCTGGCACAGCTTGCGCCTGAGATACAGCAGGCAGAGGAGCGCTATCATGAGGCGGAACAAAATGCGGCAGCGTGCGGGGAACTGGCGCTGGAAATTAAGGAACGCCAGAATCATCTTCTTTTATATGAAACGTTAGAACAGACCAAGAAAGCGCTTGATGCATCCCGCCAGTCCATTCAGGAAGAGACAGCGCAAAAACAGGCATTAATTGAACAGCGTGAGACGTTAGAAACATCATTCCAGTCGGATTCGCAGGCACTGCGGGCGCTTGCCTCCGTGGGCGAGGAAAACGCACGTCTGGAAAATGACAGGGACAGGACACAGCGTCAGATAAAGCTCTTGCAGCGGCAAAACCACGGCTGGGAGCAGGAACAAACACGCCAGCAGGAGATTGAAAAGGACTTAACAAGGGCAGCAGCGCGCGCGCAGGCGTTGGCAGAAGAGCAGGCAAAGTTACAGGAGCAGACCGCACAGCTATCCGACAGGGATGAAATACTGGATGCGACAGAGGAGCTGCAAGGCAGGATGGCAGCACAGGGACAGCTATTGCAGCAGTCTGAACAGGAGCGGAGGGACAACCAGACCCAGATGCAGCAGACTGCTGCTGTGCTCGAAGCGCTGCGCGGGAAAGAGACGGCGCTGAACGAGGCGGAAAACCAGCGCAGGGCAGCACTGGAACAACTGAAAAATGCAGGAGAACAGGAAATCCAGTGGCAGCATCAATTTGACACCGCACAGGAACAGTGCGCGGAGTTTGAGAGACAGCAGGACAGCCTGAATGCGCTTGCAAAGGAAGCGGCAGACCGAAAAAAGGCGTATCATACCACGCAGGAACGGGTACAGGAGCACCAGAATAGACAGGCGCTTTGGCGCAGCGAGTGGGAGCGCGTAAAGGACGCGGACACCCGCAGCCTGAGGCTTGCACAGGAGCAGAAGGAGCTTGCAGAGCAGAGGCAGAAATGCAAAAAGCTGGCAGAGGAGATCAAAAACTGGGAGAGGCTGGCGGAGGAGCTGCGCGCCGCACAGGAAGCGTACCAGCAGGCAGCAGCGGAGAAAGCCTGCGCAGGAGCGGATTACAGAAACACAGAGCAGCGCTTTTTAGACGCGCAGGCGGGGATGCTTGCGCGCGGCTTGCAGGAAGGGACGGCATGTCCTGTCTGCGGAGCCACACATCATGAGAACCTTGCCCAAATGCCGGAGAAGACGCCGGATAAAGAGGAGGTCGAGCAGAAGAAAACGCTGCTTACAGAGGCGGAGAAAAAAGCGGAAGGGCTCAGTGTCACAGCAGGGCATCTACAGACACGGCTTAAAGAGCAAAGGCAGAACATTGATGGAATGGCAGCAGAGACGGTATTCTGCCAGCAGGATTTGCAGTGTTTGGCAGTGGAAGATGCTGTCTATATTTTAAGCATAAAAAAGAAAGTATCAGAGAAAGAGCAGCAGCTCAAAAACAGGGAAAAAGACCTCAGCGCGGCAATCAAAGACGCGGAACAAGAACAGTGCAGAAAGGCGGAGCTGGACAAACAGATCAGAGAAGGGGAGACTGCCCATGAAGAGCTGAATGTACTGCTTCAAAAGGAAAATCAGGCTTATGCGGCGGCGCAGGGCAAGCTTGACGAGAAGCGCCGCCAGTGGGAGCAGATGCTCGCAGGACTGCAATTACCAGATGCGGTTCAAAAGGAAGAAAGTGCGGCCGCGGCATATCTTGCGCAGAATCTGGACACATGCAGAGCACAGTTAAAACAGGCAAAGGAGGCAAAGGCGCGGCAGGAGGCACTGATGCATGAAGCAGCGCTTGGTGAGGAACAAAAGCAAGCGCTGCAAGAGCAGATTGGCAGCCAGACAACAAAACAGGCGGCGCTGGCAGGACAGGAGCAGGAGCTTGCAAAACAGGCGGCAGCAGAATTGGAGAAGGCAGGAAAAATGTGCGGGGAAGCGGCAGTACATATCAGACAGGTAAGGGCGCTTGAGGCAAAAGAAACCATAGAGACTGAGCTAGAGATAAATACCGCCCTGACAGACAAGACAGCAGACGCTGTGATCAAACAGTATCAGACGCTGCTCAGTGAGTGCGCACAACTGCTGTCAAAATCCATCGCACACCGCAAAATGCTTGAAATACAGCAGAAGCAGACAGAGCAGTCCGTCTCTGAGAGCAGTGCTGCGGTCGCAGCACTGGAAAAAGAACTAGAAGCAGTCAAGCGCCTGAAAAACGAGAAGGCACAACAGCTGTTTACAAGTCTTAGCGAGCAGGAGCCTGCGCTTGCAGCGACGCAGTCTGACCCGGTGGAGCTGCCTGTAGAGGAGCTGCACTGTCAATTTGCGCATGTCGCATCCAAACTGGAACAGCAGCTTGGTCTTGTCATGGAAGCACTGGAACAGAACCGTGAAAAGCTGGTGCGAAAGCAGACATTAGAAAAAAAGCTGCCTAAAATGGAGGAAAATATCAAAACGCTTGTTCATAAAATCCAGAAGGCGGAGGTATCGCTGGCAGAACAGACGACAGCGTGCAGTAAGATGGCGGACGATCTGGAGCATCTGCAACAACAGCTGGGCGCAGAGACAAAGGAGATGGTTGAACAGCAGATTCAGGAACGGATAAACCAGAAACAGGCGCTTGAGACCGCGTTCCAGACAGCAAGCGAGCAGTATGAGGAATACAAAAGCCGCAAGGGGCATCTGACTGCCGCCGCCGAAACCCTGAAACAGCAGATTGACGCCGCCGGTGAGGCAGCAGCGCTCAAGGAAGAGGAGGTGCTTGCACGCAGAGAGAAGTGGGAACAGGACAAGAAGGAGTACAATATCCAACGCGATCAGAAGTACAATGCGGTCTGTATGAACAGAGAGATCTACGAAAAAGTGACGGCAAGACAGGAAAATATTCTGGCAGTCGAGAAGAAATATGTCTGGATGAGAGCATTGTCCGACACCGCAAATGGTATGCTTGCCGGAAAACAAAAAGTAGAGCTTGAGACGTATATCCAGATGACATATTTTGACCGAATCCTGCGGCGTGCAAATCTGCGTCTCATGACAATGAGCAGCGGGCAGTATGAGCTAAAGCGCGAAGCAGACAGCGAAAACCGCAGGGAGAAGGCAGGTTTGGAGCTGTGTGTCATTGACCATTACAACGCGACGCAGCGCAGTGTGAAGACGTTATCTGGCGGAGAGACCTTTGAGGCATCCTTATCGCTCGCCCTTGGTCTGTCAGACGAAATCCAGTCTTATGCAGGAGGAATCCAGATGGACTCAATGTTTGTGGATGAGGGATTTGGCTCGCTGGATGAGGAGGCGCTCGCACAGGCAATGAAAGCACTGGTTCATCTGACAGAGGGCAACCGCCTTGTCGGTGTGATCTCGCATGTCTCGGAATTAAAAGACCAGATAGAACGGAAGCTGATTGTCACAAAGAACCGCGGAAAGGATGGTGTGAGCAGCAGTGTGAGAGTGGAATAGCATTGTGAAAAAAGAGATTGGACGATTGAGAATGCAACGGAGACGGAGGGATTCGAACCCTCGTATCAGTATAGCACCGATAAACTGATTTCGAGTCAGTCCCGTTATGGCCTCTTCGGTACGTCTCCACATGAATTAATCATACATGAAAGTGGTTGATATTTCAAGTGTTTTTGTAAAAATGAGCTCATTTCAGAGCTCATTTTTGATTTTTTGGTAGCTTTTAGGGATGCTGTATTGTATTTCTTATGAAGGAGGTACAAAATGGATTCAATGCGCAGAGAAAAAAATGTGAAACAAATAAAAACAGCCTTCTATGAGGAGGTTATCAGAAGAAATTCCGATATGGTCTACAGGCTTGCTTACGCTCTCGTCAAAACACGCGATGATGCGGACGATATTTATCAGGAGGTTTTTCTGCGGTATATGCAGAATGAGCCGGACTTTCAGAACGCGGAGCATGAAAAGGCGTGGTTTCTTAGGGTGACGGTCAACTGCTGCAAAAACTTCTGGAAATCGCCGTGGATACGAAGGCGGGTGGCGATGGAACAAAAAGAGATAGAACAGGGCGGAATGATACCCGGGTTGTCCGATGACAGCGCAGCGCTGGTCGATGCTGTCAAACGGCTCTCAAAAAACTACCGCGTTGTCATTCATCTGTTTTATTATGAGGAGCTTTCTATCGGGGAAATCGCAGCGGTCACGAATGCAAAGGCTTCGACGGTGCGGACAAGACTGACAAGAGCGAGGAGACAGCTTGGAAAGATTTTAAAAAAGGAGGAGATTTGATGTTTGAGAGCAGATACAAAGAGGCATATGACGCCATTGCCCCATCGCAGGAGCTTGTGGAAAATCTGATCGGGCGCACAAAGGCAGGAAACATAAAAAACAAAAGAAACCGCTTTGTGCCAAAGGTAGCCGCGGCGGCAGCAGCGGTGTGTCTTGTGACAGCAGTACCTGTCTGCGCGGCACAGGTTCCCGTATTTTACAGAATTGTGGAATATCTTTCGCCGGCGCTTGCAGACCAATTGGTCCCCATTGAGGAGAGCTGTACCAGTCAGGGAATCACGATGCAGGTAGAAGCCATTCATTTAGAAGGCAATGAGGCGGAAATCATCATCTCGATGCGGGATGCAGACGACAGCACGCAGGACTTGGTACATGGCGAGATGGATTTGTATGACAGCTATGGATTGTCTGATTATGTGAGCGACAGCGTGATTGGCGGGTGTCATTTTCTCACATATGACGCACAGGAGGACAAAGCGTATTTTCAGGTGACAGTTCGGTCCGATCACGCGTATCATGCTGAGAAACTAAAGTTTCGGGCGCGTGCAGTTCTGTGTGATAAATCCGAGGAAATCCGAGACGTAGACCTGTCAGGGACGGTTTATGATGCAAAGACAAAGCTGGTGACACTCAGTGGCAGTGGAGGTCTTATGACGGAGGAGATGCTTCCTGATTCTCTGCGGAAGGTTTCTGGTACATCCGAGGACCCAAGACCTAGGACAAACGTAATAGATGGGATAGCGGCAGCAGACTGCGCGGCGGATGATTTTACAGTGACTGGCATAGCGTATCAGGATGGGGTGCTGCGCGTTCAGATCTGTATGGGGGATAATTGGGAGTCAGACAGACATGTAGCGTTATTTTTGAGAGATTCAGATGGCAATGAGCGTCATTCGGACCGCAGTGTGGGCTGGGATGAGGAGGTTGGCGATGCAAGATATGTTTTTTATGAGGATTACTATATTGAGGACATTGACGAACTCTCGGATTATACGATGTATGGCATCTTTTACAGCGCGGAGACGTTGATCGAGGGAGACTGGAATGTGACATTTCGGCTCGATGGTATTGACAAATAGGAATCGTATGCTAAAATAAATATATATTTTGAGAAGGGAGGGTGCAGTATGAACGGAATGGGTTATGTGCCAGTTTGCAGCAGCAGTTCTATGTCAAAAACGTTCAGAAAATCACAATTACGGGATTACTGCGCCTTTTTTTAGTATATATCATAAACTTTTATTTGAAAAAGAGGAAAATCGCAGTAATTCCAAAACAGTTTAACGTTTCAAAGGTTAAGCTGTTTTTTGTTTGCATTTTGGTTTGGAGGAATTACAGATGAATTTTAAAAAGGATAACAGATATCTCAAAAATATACCATTCGATTACATCGGCACATTTATTGCAAACTTAAATATGCAGAGCGCTGTCTGGGTGCTCTATCTTGCGTACTGTGGGTTGAATCTGGCGCAGATTGGGCTTGTCGAGGGGATGTATCACGCGACGAGCATTTTGTTTGAAATCCCGTCGGGTGCAGTCGCGGATTTGCTTGGCAGGAAAAGGAGCATGGTTTTAAGCAGGCTCTGTATTGCCATTTCTTGTGTGATTATGCTTTTTGCGCGGAGCTTTTGGTTTTTCGCACTGAGCTTTGTGGTGCAGGCGCTGGGCAACAATCTGAATTCAGGCTCGGAGGAGGCGCTTGTCTATGACAGCATGAAAGCCGCCGGACAGGAAGCGCACTATATGCGCGTATGCGGCAGGCTGAATATGCTGATCGAAGTGTCACAGGGCATTGCGACCGTTGCGGGCGGTATTCTTGCGGAGTTTTCCTATGTTTGGTGTTACAGCGCCTGTCTGGTGATTGCAGTGCTCGCATTGATGCCAGTGTTTTTGATGGTGGAAGCGCCGTGTGCCGAGGAGCAAAGCAGACCGCGCTCCATCCGGGAAGTCGTGGCGGCGCATTTTCGGACGTGTTATGAAATTCTGCGTTCAGACCGCCGGATTTTGAAGCTGATCAGCTATTACGCGGTTATTTTTGCGTCGGAGACCATGCTGTTTTTTTACAGCCAGCAGTATTATTATGAATTGGGATATAATAAGATTCAGATCAGCCTGATTTTGCTGGTGGTGGGCGGTGTTTCCTGCATTGGGGCGGTGATGAGCGTGCGGATTTATGCGGCGCTTGGAACGAAGACGGCCCAGATTGGGGCGTGCGTGATCGCGGCGGCATTTTTGATCTATGGAGTGCAGCGTCTGTATTTGTCTATCGCGGCGTTTGCGGCAGCCAGCTTTTTTAATTCCGTATTGTACCCGGTCCAGTCAGAACAGCTCAACAGCCTGATTCCGTCAGCACAGCGCGCGACGCTCATCTCTGTGAACAGCATGTTTTTTTCTATCGGAATGATACTGCTGTTTCCGCTCGCCGGATTTTTGGCAGACGTGTGGGGACTGACGGCTGTTCTTGTGGGAACCGGGGGCGTACTGCTTGGGTTTATGGGTATTTGGTGTTGTATTGACATTTACTCTTAATCGCCTTATGATAGGTTATGAAGAAGACAGAGAATCCAAGTTATGAAAAGAGGGCTATTCGAATGAAAAAAGTTTTTATTGATGGAAGTGAAGGCACAACGGGGCTTCGCATTTTTGAGCGGTTTGAGGGAAGAGAGGATATAGAAATCCTAAAGATTCCTTCCGCGCTGCGAAAGGACCCAGTGGAAATTAAGAAATATATCAATGCGTCGGACATTACCTTCCTGTGTCTGCCGGATGCGGCGGCGCGGGAGGCGGTGGCGATGGTCGAGAATGACGATACCATTATCATTGACACCTCGACGGCGTACCGCACAGAGCCGGGCTGGGCGTATGGCTACCCGGAGCTTTCCAAGGCGCACCGCGACGCGATTAGGACGGGGAAGCGCATCGCAGTGCCGGGCTGCTATGCGACGGGATTTATCACGGCTGCCTATCCGATGATTGCGAAGGAAATCTTGCCAAAGGACTATCCGGTCGCGGCATTTGCCATGTCAGGCTACAGCGGGGCAGGCAAGAAAACGATCGCAGTGTATGAGGCGGACACGCGTGACAAAGAGCTTGACGCGCCGCGGGAGTATGCGCTGAATCAGAACCACAAACATTTAAAAGAGATGCAGGCAGTCACAGGGCTTTTGAAAACGCCGCTGTTCTCGCCCATTATTTGTGATTATTACAGCGGCATGGTGGTGACGCTGCAATTTTACACGGACTTGTTAAAGGATAAGCCGGCACCAGAGCGGGTGCATGGAATGTTTGCAAAGTATTTTGAGGGCGAGCCGTTTGTGAAGGTGATGCCGTTTGGCAAGGAGGCGGACTACAATGGTTTTCTGGCTGGCAATACATGCGCTGGCTGGGACGGCATCGAGCTCTATGTGACGGGAAATGAGGACAGGCTGCTTGTGAGCACGCGCTTTGACAACCTTGGAAAAGGGGCATCGGGTGCGGCGGTGCAGTGTCTCAATATTATTCTTGGCTGTGATGAAAGCAAAGGGCTGGTATTATAAAAACAGGCGCTACAGCGGCTGGCTGGCGGCATGGAGGAAGGGAGTCATATGAGACAGTTGCCACAGGAGTTTCTGTGCAGGATGCAGGATATGCTAAGGGAGGCGTATCCTGCTTTCCTGCATAGTTATGAGAATGAAAAAGTGCAGGCGCTGCGGGTGAATGTACTAAAAGGCACAAAAGAGGAATTTTTGGAAAAGGCGCCTTTTGGCAGTTTGAGAGAGGTTTTGTGGGAGAAAAACGGGTTGTATTATACGGAGAGTGACTGCTGTGCGCCCGGGAAGCATCCGTTTCACGAGGCTGGGGTGTACTATATACAGGAGCCTAGTGCGATGGCGCCTGCGGCTTACTTAGAAGCAGCGCCGGGGGAACGTGTCCTTGACTTGTGCGCGGCGCCGGGCGGAAAGACGACACAAACTGCCTGTGATATGAACAATCAGGGGATTCTCGTCTGCAATGAGATTCACCCGGCACGGGCTAAAATTCTCTCGGAGAACGTCGAGCGTATGGGAATCCGCAATGCTCTTGTCACCAGTGAGACACCACAGCGTCTGGCAGAGGTGTTTGAAGGTTATTTTGACCGTATTCTGGTCGATGCGCCCTGTTCAGGAGAGGGAATGTTTCGGAAAAATGAGGAGGCGTGCGGCGAGTGGAGCCCTGCGAATGTGCAGCTCTGTGCAGACAGACAAGATCAGATTCTCGACTGTGCGGACAGGATGCTGCGCCCGGGCGGACGGCTGGTGTATTCGACCTGTACGTTTGCGCCGGCAGAGAATGAGGGGAGCATTGCGCGGTTTCTGGAAGGCCATTCGGAATACCAGATATTGGAAGTGCAAAAGCAGGATGGGATGTCAGCAGGCGTTCCAGCGTGGGCGTATTATGGAGCGGGCAGGGCAGCAGGGCAGGACGCGGAATGTGACAGCAGTGTCAGAATGGATGCGGACAGGCAGGACAGCATCCGGCATACGATACGTCTGTTCCCGCATCTGGTACAGGGAGAGGGGCATTATCTGGCTGTATTGCAGAAGCAGGGAGAGGTGCCCAAAGGATATCAGGCATTTCCTGTAAACGGTCTGCAAAAGGGGATTCAGGTCAAAGAGGTCAAAGAATTTTTGCAGTTTCAGCAGGAATCATTGCAGATAGATCTGCTGGAAAATGCCAAGGAGCGTCTGTTAAAGTTCGGAGAACAGCTTTATCTGATGCCGGAGCGGATGCCGTCCGTCAGCAAACTGAAGGTTTTGCGCGCAGGGCTGCACCTTGGCACGCTCAAAAAAAACCGTTTTGAACCGTCTCACGCACTGGCGCTCGCCCTCAGAAAAGAGGATGTAAGGCATTTTGTTGAGCTTGAGACAGAGGAGCGCGCGAGGGCTTATCTGGGCGGTATGACTTTGCAGCATGACGGGGAGAAAGGCTGGTATCTGATGACCTACAAAGGGTACAGCATCGGCTGGGGAAAGCTTGCCGGTCAGGTTCTGAAAAACCATTATCCAAAAGGACTTAGGAAAGTGTGAAATCAATGAAGACATCTAAAACTGCATTAAATCTCACGGAAGGCAGACCGGTGAAGCTTATTTTGCTGTTTGCCATTCCTGTGTTTCTGGGCAATCTGTTTCAGATTGGCTACAGCCTTGTCGATACGAAAATTGTGGGCAGGATTCTGGGGGAGACAGCACTGGTAGCAGTGGGCAGTGTGTCTATATTGTACACGCTGCTCACGGGATTTTTTAATGGGCTGAGTCTTGGATTTAGTGTGCTGACAGCACAGTATTATGGGAGCGGTGACGAGCGCAGGCTAAAAGAAAATGTGGCGGGGGCGATTGTGCTGGGATTTCTGACAGCAGCCGTTCTCATCACGGGAATTGCTATTTTTATCCAGCCGGTTTTGCGGCTGCTTCACGTGCCGCAGCAACAGCTTGAGATGGCGTTGTCGTATATTACGCTCTTGGTGTGGGGGATGTTTGTCACGCTGGCGTACAATCTCTGCGCCAACACACTCCGCGCGATTGGGGATTCGGTTACGCCGCTTGTTTTTCTAGTGATTGCGGCAGTGACAAATGTTGTGCTGGATTATGTGTTTATTCTGGTTTTTCATATGGGCGTGAGCGGCGCTGCGGTGGCGACACTCGTCTCACAGATGCTGTCGGTCGTGCTCTGCCTGATTCGGATTCGTCAGGGATTTCCGGTACTGCATCTTTCCAGAGCGCATTTTGCACTCTCAAGAGGTCAGGTGCTTTCCTTATATAAAAGTGGTCTTTCTATGGGACTGATGTCAAGTCTTGTGAATTTCGGGTCGCTGGTGCTTCAAAGCGGCATCAACCAGCTTGGGACAAATATCATCGTGGCGCATACCGCAGCGCGCAAGGTATTTGAAATCTGGGGGCTGCCCGTGAGTGTGCTTGGCTCCTCCATGGCAACGTACTGCGGACAAAATTACGGTGCAGGCAGATATGACAGGATTCGTCAGGGAATGAAAAGCGTATTGATTCTGGGCGCTGTGTGGGACGGGATTGTCTTTGTGCTTGCACATACGGTTTCATCGTATTTGATCCGCTTTATCACGAGCTCTGAGAATGAGGAGATTCTTTACTGGGGAACACTTTATCTAAAGGTGGATATGTCCTTTTTGCTGGTGTGCCTGTTTATCGTGATTCTGCGAAACTGTATGCAGGGATTTGGGGACTACAGAACCCCTATTTTGTCCAGTTTTATTGAGCTTGTGGGAAAACTGGTGTTTACCTTTGTGTTTGTGCGGCTGTTTGGATACTGGGGTATCATCTGGACAGAGCCGGTCATCTGGTTTCTGATGGTGATTCCGCTGGTTGTCATGACACTCAAAAGCCCAGTGGTCAGAATGCAGCAGCCAAGGCATAAGGAACTGTAGAAAAAGAGGAGGGGTTTGCATGAACAAAAAGTATGAGATTGACATGTGCAGTGGTTCTGTGTTTGGCAAGATGCTTCTATTTGCGCTGCCGCTCATGTGCTCAAGCATTTTGCAGTTGTTGTTTAACGCCGCAGATATTGTGGTGGTGGGGCGTTTTGCCGGGGATAATGCGCTGGCGGCAGTCGGGTCGAACACGGCGCTCATCAATCTGCTCACCAATCTGTTTGTGGGATTATCCGTCGGGAGTAACGTACTGACAGCGCAGTACTATGGTGCGAAGAGAGAACGCGATTTAAAGGAGACCGTACATACCTCCATGCTGCTGAGCCTGTACAGCGGGCTGCTGCTGACAGTGGTCGGGCTCATCGGTGCGCCAAAGCTTCTGGAACTGATGCAGGCGCCGCCGGAAGTGCTGGACCTTGCCGTGCTGTATCTGCGCATTTATTTCCTTGGAATGGCTTCCATGATGGTGTACAACTTTGGCAGTGCGATTCTGAGGGCTGTCGGGGATACCAAGAGGCCGCTCTATTATCTGCTTGGCGCCGGGATTGTGAATGTTGTGCTGAATTTGTTTTTTGTGATCATTTGTCATCTGGGCGTGGCAGGTGTGGCGATGGCGACCGTGATCTCGCAGACGATTTCTGCCTTTCTGGTGGTGCGCTGTCTCGTGAGAGAACAGGGCGGCATTCATCTTGATCTGAAAGCACTTTCCATCACGAAGGAAAAACTTGGTAAAATTATGCAGATCGGACTTCCGGCAGGATTTCAGGGGACTGTTTTTTCCCTGTCCAATGTCGTGATTCAGTCTGCGGTCAACTCCTTTGGCAATATTGCAGTGGCTGGAAACTCTGCCGCCGCAAATATCGAAGGTTTTGTCTATATGGCGATGAATGCCTTTCATCAGGCAACGATATCCTTTACCAGTCAGAACTATGGAGCGCGGGCGTACAAGCGCATTTATAAGATTCTGTTTGCAGGAGAGCTTTTTGTCATTGTGACAGGCGTGGTGCTCGGCAATCTGGCAGTGTTCTTTGGCGAGTCCCTGCTTGGCATTTACTCGCCGAGTGCGGAGGTGGTCACAGCGGGGATGGCGCGGTTGAAAATCATCTGTACTGTGTATGCTCTGTGCGGCGTGATGGATGTGCTGGTGGGGGCGCTTCGGGGCATTGGATATTCTATCATCCCGATGATCGTGTCGCTGGTGGGCGCATGCGGGCTGCGGCTTTTGTGGATCGCCACGGTATTTCAGATACCAGCGTATCACAGCCTGACAACCGTCTATTTATCCTATCCGATCACATGGACGATCACGCTCACAGTACATGCAGTGACTTTTGCGCTGGCAGCGCGGAAAGTTTTGGTCCCCCAAGCAAAATAAATTTTAAAAAGACCATATATGACCCTCTGCCCGAATACGAATTTTGTAAGATGGAACAATACAATAGATGCCGTTGTTTTGCAAATTTCGTATTGGGGTGAAGTGAATTGAAGACACAGGAAGCTGTAGTGATGAGAATCAAAGGGTTATGTACAGAGAGGGAGATGCGGATCTCACAGCTGGCATATGTTGCCGGCATGCCGCCCTCAACGCTCAAGAATATTATGAAGGGAAACAGCAAGAATACAGGAATCGTCACAATCAAGATGATCTGTGACGGGCTGAATATCTCCTTGGATGAGTTTTTCCACTGCGGGTTATTTCAGGATCTTGAGCAGGAGATTGACTGAGAAGCCAGTCCATAAAGCGGGCGCAGTTTATTAAATTTTCAGAAACTAACTTGACAGCGCCCGCTTCATCATTGATAATAAACAGGTAACAAAGAGCATACAGCGAGGAGGAAAATATGGACAGAAAAGTAGCAGTGTTATTAAATGAACAGATCAATAAAGAGTTTTATTCTGCGTATCTGTATCTTGATATCGCAAATTTTTATACAAGAAAAGGACTGGACGGGTTTGCAAACTGGTATGAAGTGCAGGCAAAAGAGGAGCAGGATCACGCGATGCTGATGTACCGGTATCTGCAAAATAATGGAGAGGAAGTGACGCTCGAGGCGGTTGCCAAGCCAGATAAGATCTTTGATACCCTGATGGACCCGCTCAAGGCGGCGCTCTCGCATGAGCGGTATGTGACATCGCTGATCAACACGATCTATGGCGTGGCGCAGGAGGAGAAAGATTTCCGCACCACACAGTTTCTGGACTGGTTTGTCAAGGAGCAGGGAGAAGAGGAGAAAAATGCGATGGATCTGATCACCAAGATGGAGCTTTATGGCGATGACGCACGCAGCCTGTATATGCTCAACAGCGAGCTTGCGGCGCGGGTTTATTCGGCACCATCACTGGTATTGTAATATACAATTCCTTATTAAAAGGGAAAGGAAGGTTTTTGGACCGCCTTTCCTTTTTTTGTAAAGTATAAATTGTTTATAAGGGATTTATAAAAGTAAATTGAAATTAGGTTGCTATATTTCCGCCTTAATGATATAATGTCAAAAGTTGTGAGAAGTGAAAAGGAAAGTAAGGCGCATGCTTATGAAGATCGTAGTCTGCGACGATTGTGTCGAAGATTTACAATATATAGAAGGATTGCTGCAAAAGTACACAAAATCGGCTTCCAGTGCTGGCTTGGTGGTTGATAAGTATATAGATGCTGCCACCTTATATGACAGAATCCAAGAGGGAGAGCGGGCTGAAATTTATATACTGGACATGATTATGGCAGAGCGGACAGGCATTGATATTGGCAGCCTGATTCGAAAAGCCAGAGGAGACAGCGTGATTATTTATATCACCTCCTCTGATGATTACGCATTGGAGGCGTATGGAGTCCACGCTGTGCGCTATCTGCTAAAACCTGTCAGCGAGGAGAGCTTTTTTGAGGCGATGGATTCTGCACTGTCCTCCCTCAAGGGAAGGCGCAGACTGATGTTTATCGTGAAAACAAAGGCAGGGACAGTGGGGGTGCCCTACTCGGAGATTGAATATATAGAAAATTATTCCAGAACCCTCAGCATCAGTCTGGCAGACGGGGAGCATATCAGGAGTATTTTTATCAGAAAATCGTTTGACGAGGAGATTCGGGAGATTGCCGGGGACAAAAGCTTCGTGCAGGTACACAAATCCTTCCTCATTAATATGGAATATGTGAAAAAACTTGATCAGGGCGAAGTCGTGATGGACAGCGGGAAGCACATTCCTGTCAGCAAGACAAGGGCAGCAGATGTGAAGAAGGCGTATCTGCTGTTTCTTTCAGAGTGTTACAGATAAGGAGTTGTCCATGTGTTATGAAAATATATCCTATACCATCAGCCATATTTTTGTGATGGTGTTTATGTATCTGTTTATCGTGCACCGGTATTCTAGGAGAACGACGGCTGGCATCTGTGTGTGCTCATTTATGCTCCTGAGCTTTACAAATGTGCTGAAATTAAATATTTATCCAGATAGTCAGGCGTGCAATTTTTGGGTGACAATTTTTCAGATTCTGGTGACGCAGTTTACAGGAGTGTCCATTGCAAAGTACCGGAACAGCAAACTTTTGTTTGCGGGACTCAGCGCATCGAACTACGTTATCGCAGGAGGGGTCGCGGCGAAAATTCTGTTTATGTGGACAGAGAATTATTTGATTTCCATGCTGGGCAGTCTGGCAGTGCATGGAAGTATTTTGTTTATCGTTTACGGGCGGATCAGGAGTGTATGGCTTAGATATCAGGAAAAAGAGACACAGGGAAACTGGTGGGAGCTGTGCCTGATACCCGTGTTTTTTTATTGCGGTTTTTCCATGCTGACGTTCTTTCCGATCAAGCTTGAGGACAATCCGCAGAATATTCCGGCGGTGCTGGCGTTTATCATCACAATGTTTGTCGCCTATGTGGTCGTGCTGCGCTATCTCGAGAGTGAGTCAGAGCGCGCTGGGATTTACTGGAAAAATGTCTTTTATGAATCCTATATCAAGGGGCTGGAGGCGCAGTATTATCTGGTGGAGCGCTCAGAGCAGAATCTCAAGATTCTGCGACATGATATGCGGCACTATTCCAGCATGATTGACGCGCTGTTAAATCAGGGCGCCTACGATGAGATACGCCATGTGACAGAGCATATCAAGGCAGTTGCCGATGAGAACCGGGTGGTCAAGTACTGCGAGAATCTGATGGCAAACTCCATCCTTTCGCACATGATGGAAAAAGCGCGGCAGTGCGGTGTCACAGTGCGGCTTACGGCAATTGTTCCATGGGAGATTCCGTTTAATGACTACGAGTTTGCTGCGGTGATTGCCAACCTGTTAGAGAATGCGGTGCGGTGCGTGAGTGCGTTTCACGAGAAGGATAAACTTGTGGAGGCAAAGATTGAGTGTGCGGATGGACACGTGCTGATTCACATACAGAATGAATACGAGGAGGAAATCCAGATAGATGCGGCGACAGGACTTCCTCAGAGTCAGTCGGGAGAGGGGCATGGACTGGGAATGCAGAGTGTACAGGCATTTTCAAATAAAATTGGCGGCAATATTGGCTGCTATTGTGAGGATGGGATTTTTCATATAATGCTTTTTGCGAAAATTTAGTATTTTTTTGCGAAAAAACAGAAATAAGGCATACTGCTTTGCATGATATAATGAAGAGAGCAGGTTATTGTTCAGACACGAGAGCAGGACGGAAGGAAAGGCGGGGTGGTATGCAGAAGATATTTATAAAATACGTGGCAGTCATTATGACAGCAGCAATATTCCTGATTCTTTTTATCAATGGATTATTTAACAGTCATACAATGAGAAACCAGCAGTTTAAGACATTTCAGGCCAAGATAGACCAGATGATACATACTTTGGAGAATAACCGGATGGAGCTGGCGCTGTTGAACGAAAATCTGGACGCGGATTATCTGACACGCGCGCGTGCGGCGGCCTACGTGATGGACCGTCAGGAGGATGTGCTGATGGATGTGTCCAAGATGCAGTATCTAGCAGATCTGCTCAATGTGGATGAACTGCATGTCATAGATGAGAACGGAATGATCGTGTATGCTTCGGTCTCCCAGTATGTCGGCATTGACATGAATGACCATGAGCAGACGCGGGCATTTCTGGCACTGCTCGACAGCGAGGACGAGGATGCCTATCTGATACAGGAACCGCAGCCCAACGCCGCAGAAGATAAGATCATGCAGTATGTCGGTGTGGCAAGGAAAGGGCGAAAGGGTGTTGTGCAGGTCGGTTTTGAGCCCAAGAGACAGCTAGAGGCGCAGTCGAGAAATACCTATGACTATATTTTCTCAAGATTTCCTACCGATATCGGTGAGGAGCTCTTTGTGGTGGATTGTGATACAGGTACTGTGCTGGGCCATTCAGAAGATATTGACCGCGATTTCGGCAGGGAGTACTATCAGCTGGATTCTCTTATGGAGTGTATGAATGGAGCGTACAAGCCGGGGGCAGAGGGCAGAAGCATGTACGTTGTCAGCAAAAAGTATGAGAATACTCTGATCTGTGCAGCACTGCCCAGAGAGGTGCTGGTTCGAAAACTGCTGACGAACACCTTGCTGACCTTTATTTATTTGTTTGTGATAGAGATTGCGGTGGTGCTGCTGTTAAATTATCTTGTCAAACGCAAGGTGATCGACGGGATTCACCATATTATAAAGAGTTTGTCCGCGATCACAGACGGAAATCTGGACACGACTGTATCTGCGGGCGGAAACCCCGAATTTGAGGAGCTGAGCAGTGGAATTAACACGATGGTTGCGAGTATTATTAATATCTCAGACAGAATCTCCGCAATTATTGACATGAGTGGTTTCCCGCTGGCGGCTTTTGAGTATGAGAACGGGGCGAATGCGGTGTTTGTCACGTCAGGCCTTGGCGCGCTGATGGATATTTCAGACAGCGCGGTCACGGAGTTTTGCAGGAGTGCAAAAAAATTTGATGCTTATATTCAGCGGCTCACCGCGTCACCGATTGAGGGGGAGACCGAGGTGTACCAGATTCATGACGACCGTTTTGTCAAAATCCATATGTCAGAGTCCCCGACGGGGAAACTTGGCGTGATTACGGATGTGACGCAGGACATCATGGAGAAAAACAGGATGCGGTATGAGAACACGCACGATCCACTCACCGGACTTTACAAATACCAGCATTTCCGGCAGCTCGCACAGGAGACGCTGCAAAAGTGCCAAGACGGGGAAGTATGCGCGCTTGTCATGCTGGATCTGGATTATTTCAAGGGCATCAATGACACGTATGGACATGATGCAGGAGACCGGTATCTGCAAAGCTTTTCTTCCGTGATGAGCGCAATGCCCGAGGAGCATTTTCTGGCGGCGAGACGTTCCGGGGATGAATTTAGCATGATGATCTTTGGCTGTGCAGACCGCGGGGAGATTGATGGCTTGTTGCATGATTTTTATGAACAGCTCGCACAGAACCAGATCCTGCTCTCAGATACGGAGTCAAGGGCAATCAGCGCTTCCGCGGGCTATGCGTGGACGGACAATGCGGATGCGGAGATTGCTGAACTTTTGCGTCATGCGGACGAAGCCTTGTATGAAGTGAAGCGCGACACCAAAGGAACCTATCGGGAGTATTGTCAATCGCCCTCCAACGTGCTATAATTTTCTATTACAAAGCCGTTGGAAGGAGATTCAATGAAAGCAACAGAAATACTAAAGACATATTTTGGCTATGATTCGTTCAGAGAGGGGCAGGAGGTGATCATCGAGTCCATCCTGTCAGGTGAGGATGCGCTGGCGATCATGCCAACAGGTGCGGGCAAATCTATCTGTTATCAGGTTCCGGCGCTGATGCTGCCCGGTATCACGCTCGTGGTTTCACCGCTGATCTCGCTGATGCAGGATCAGGTCAAATCCTTAAATGAGGCGGGCGTCCACGCCGCATTTATCAATTCAGCGCTCACAGAGACGCAGATTGCCAAGGCGATGCGGTTTGCCATGGAGGGCAGGTATAAGATTATCTATGTTGCCCCGGAGCGCTTGGAGAGCGCTTTATTTATGCAGTTTGCCCGTTCTGGGCAGATCTCGATGGTCACAGTCGATGAGGCGCACTGCATCTCACAGTGGGGGCAGGATTTCAGACCGAGCTATCTGAAAATTGTTGAATTTATAGACTGGCTGCCTGTCCGCCCGATTGTGAGTGCATTTACAGCGACTGCCACAAAGGAGGTTAAGAACGATATTGAGTGCATCCTCAAGCTGAGGAATCCGCGCGTCATCGTCACGGGTTTTGACCGGGAAAATCTGTATTACAGCGTGGAGCATGTCTCTGGGCGGCACAAGGATGATTTTGTGATAGAATATCTCAAAAATCATGCGGATGAGAGCGGAATTATCTATTGTGCAACCCGCAAAAATGTGGATATGCTGTACGAGAAGCTTTCCGGGGACGGCGTTTCTGTGACACGGTATCATGCGGGAATTGACAATGAGACACGGAAGAAAAATCAGGAGGATTTTATTTACGACAGAGTGCAGGTGGTCATTGCGACAAATGCGTTTGGCATGGGGATTGACAAGTCCAATGTCCGGTTTGTGATCCACTATAACATGCCCCAGAGCATGGAGAATTATTATCAGGAGGCAGGGCGCGCAGGGCGGGACGGCGGGACGGCACAGTGTATTCTGCTGTATGCGGCTCAGGATGTGATGATTGATAAATTTCTGCTGGAAAACAAGGAGTTTGAGGGCATGGCAGCAGAAGATATTGATCTGGTCAGGCAGCGCGACAGTCATCGCCTCCATGTGATGGATGGGTATTGTAAGACCACGGAGTGCCTTCGCAATTATATTCTGGAATATTTCGGGGAAAAGGTGTCTGCCCCATGTGACAATTGCGGGAACTGCCATCAGGAGTATGATGAGCTGGACATGACAATGGAGGCAAAGTGGGTCATTAACTGTCTTGCAGAGACGAAGGGCAGATATGGGATGAATATTGTCACTGGGACGCTGACAGGCGCAAAGCGTGCCAGAATCAGAGAAGTCGGCGCCGATGCATACAAATCCTACGGCGTTTTGGAACACCGCAGCGAGAAGGAGATCCGGCTCCTGATCGATCATATGATTACAGAGGGCTATGTGATTCAGACTGGCGGGGAGTACAGCGTGCTCCAGATGGGCGATATCCGTGCACTCAAGGATGAGAGTACACATATCCTTGTCAGGAGGGCAAAGGAACGGGAGGAGGCTGCCGGCAGGAAGAAGGCGAAGAGTACGGACGTGCTCACCAGTGCGGGTTACAGGCTGTTTGAGCGCCTGCGCCAGCTTAGGCTTGGCATTGCAAAGGAGGAGGCGCTGCCGCCGTATATCATCTTCAGTGACAAGACACTGATTGACATGTGTGTCAGAATACCGGGCGGCCAGCAGGAGATGCTCATGGTATCCGGCGTCGGCGCAAATAAGTACAGCAAGTACGGCGAACGGTTTCTGGCGGAGATCACGTCGTTTATGGTAGAGAATCCCGGTGTGGTGCTGAGCACACAGGCGGATGAGGAGGCGGCGTCCGTACCGGTTTTGTCCTCTGGCGCAAAAAAAGGACGAAAAGCACCGTTTTATCTCAATCAGGAAGATGTGGCGCAATTTCCCTATGCAGATTACTACTATATCACAGATATTAAGGAGCAGCTGAACCTGATTTGCAGTGTATCCAATGTCAGGAAAGCTACCAACACGATCATTTGGAATTATCTGGTGGAGGCAGGGTTAACTGTAGAGCAGGAAGGTCAGGGAGGATATGTGAAAATTCAGACAAAGCAAGGACAGGAACTGGGAATCAAGACAGTGGACCGTATCGGACCTACGGGGTATACGTATCAACTGTTGATGTATCCAGAGCGTGTGCAGCGGATGATCACATCATACTTTGTAGGGCCAAGGACAAATACAGCAGAATAAAAGGAAGCAGGATAGACAAACACAAAGATTCCTGATATCATAAATATATATAAAATCATTGTATGTGGTGATGAAATGATGAATGCTGTATTTGTGGGTATTGGATTATTAGGAATAGGTTTTATCGTATTTGCATTGATGCTTCTGCTTCGGGGAGACGGCTCGAGAGAGCAGAAGCTGATGCAGTATTTTTTGCTGGGTGCATTGGTACAGAATGCAGGTTATTTATTAGAGCTCACAGCGCCTACGCTGGAGGCTGCGATGGTGTCTGTCAAGATGCAGTATCTGGGGTCTTTGACCATCCCCATCAGTTATTGTCATTTCATGTTCAGCTATTGTTATGAGAAAGCGCCTAAAAAGTTATTAGGGGCGCTGAAAATAGTTGATGTCTTTATCATGGGTCTTATTTTCACTTGTGATATACATAATCTGTATTACACCAGTATACAATGGCTGGAAACGGCAGACGGACAAGGTTATCTGAGACTGGAATATGGATTGGGCTACTGGATATTTATGGTGTGCGGGACAATCATCCCCTATGTTCTGTCTCTGTACGCGCTGATTCGCGTCTGTATCAGGAAACCGGAATATGCTGCTGACAGGAGATGCAGACTGATTCTTGTGCTCTCCTTTCTGCCAGTGGCAGCTCTGTATTCCTATGCGGCGAAGCTGACACGCGCCTATGATCCGACTCCGTTCGTTCTGGGGGTGGCGCTTTCCACCGTGGTGATTTTGATCTGGATTCGCAAAGTGTATGATTTTAGCAGTCTGGCGTTTGGGATTCTGCTCAACAGCTTGAGCGACGGTGTGATCGCGCTGGACGAGCAGCAGCAGATTACCAATTATAATCCGGCGGCGGCAGGGATTTTCAGGGATTTGGACAACCGCATGATCGGGAATCCGATAGAGCTCCTGAGAGGATTTCCCAAAGATCTGCTGTGCGGGGAGGAAAAGCGGGAATTTTGCCTCCATGACCGTTTTTATGAGGGGCATGTGGAATCCATTCTGGATGAGTTTGGCAAAAATAAAGGCTATGTCGTACTCCTGTTTGATGTGACGGAGACGATTCATTATATTGAAGAAATCAAGCGTGTGCGGGAACAGGCAGAGCAGGCCAATATTGCAAAGAGCGCTTTTCTGGCAAATATGTCTCATGAGATCCGCACGCCGATGAATGCGATCGTGGGGCTGAGTGATATCATCATGGAGGAGAGCCGCGGGCGTAAAGTATATGAATATGCCTGTGACATCAAATCCGCTTCGCGCAATCTGCTGGCGCTCATCAATGACATTCTGGATTTGTCCAAGGTGGAGGCCGGTAAAATGGAGCTGGTGCTGTCTCCCTATCATGTGAGTGCGCTCTCCGAGGAAGTGCTGTCGATGATGGAGGTTGTGGCATCACAGCGGGGGCTCTGCCTCAAAAAGCAGTATGATACGTCAATTCCATGCCGCTATCTGGGGGACGAAGGCAGGATCAAACAGATATTGATCAATATTCTGAACAATGCGCTGAAGTTTACCAAAAAGGGTTTTGTCGCGTTTTCAGTCACTGCAAAGCAGTGCGGCACAGACGATATGGCGATGCTTTCCTTTCGGATTGAGGATACAGGATGCGGCATCAAAGAGGAGAATCTGGAAGAGATTTTTGACAACTTTAAACAGGTGGATTCCAAAAGAAACCGCGCCGTGGAGGGAACAGGGCTTGGCCTGTCCATCACAAAACGTCTGGTCGAGCTGATGCAGGGAACGATTCATGTAGAGAGTGTGTATGGTGAGGGGACAACTTTTACGGTGGAAATACCGCAGAAGATTATGGATAAGAGACCGCTTTCGACGGTGCCAGTGGCAGAGGCGCAGAAGGAGGAGGCACTGAATCCATTTACAGTCAAAGACTGCCGGGTGCTGGTGGTGGATGACAACCGAATCAACAGAAAAGTTGCAGAGATGTTTTTGCAGTCTTATGGCTTTGTGATAGAGGAGGCAGACAGTGGGCCAGCGGCGATTGAACTTGTGCGCAGCACATGTTATGATATTATTTTCATGGATCATATGATGCCGGAAATGGACGGAATCGAGGCGGTTCACATCATTCGCAATGAGTGTGGTGAAAATGGCAGACGCCCGGTGATCATTGCCTTGACAGCAAATGCGATGGAGGGAGTTCGGGAAACGTTTCTGGAAAATGGTTTTCAGGACTTTATCACAAAGCCGCTTGACAGGCGGTCCTTACATACCGCACTGCTTCGGTGGATATCGGAGGAGAGGCGGATAGAGGGCGTGTTTGCTGAGGAGGAAGAGAGCGATCATTCCATGCAGATTCCGGGAATTGACATGGAGGAGGTGTACAGCCGCTATTCCAGCAAACTTGAGGATTATCTCGAGCTTTTAGAGCTGTATTGTCTGGATGGCAAGAGAAAACTGGTGCTGCTGCGCAAGCTCTGGGAACAGCGGGATTACAAAAATTATGGCATTGAGGTGCACGGACTCAAAAGCGCCTCCGCCAATGTGGGCGCGATGGGGATTTCCAAGCGCGCCAAGGCGCAGGAATATGCGGTGGACAGAGGAGATACGGCGTATGTGGACGAACATGCAGCACAGCTTCTTGAGGCCTATGAGGCGCAGATTTCCCAGATCACACAGTTTCTTGAACACGCGCGCAAATCACAAGATGCAGACGGGAAGGCGCGCACGATTACATATGAGGCGTTTGCGGGTGAAATCAAGCAGGCGCTGGAGCATTTGGAGAATTTTCGCGCGAAGGACTGCGCGCATATTATTGAAGAACTGCTGCAATGCCAGTTAGCGCCCGGGATTGTATCTAAATTAAGAGATATTCAGGGGCAGTTAAAATTATACGAAGATGAGGCGGCAGAGCAGATGCTTCGTAAGCTGCTCGAAATGAAATGGTAAGGGGGACATGTAAAATGGAAAAAATGCGAATATTGGCGGTGGATGACAACAGTATCAGCCTTGCGGCGATCGAGCAGGAATTGAAAAGGGCGTATGAGGTGATTCCGGTCAATTCCGGTGCCCGCGCCCTGCAATATCTAAAACGCGAGAAGCCGGATCTGATACTCTTAGATATCCAGATGGCACAAAAGGACGGCATCGAAACACTAAGAGAAATCCGCCAGATGGACAGATGCACGGATATTCCAGTAATTATGCTCACATCAAAACAGGACAAGACAGCAGTTGTGGAGACATCCAAGCTGGGAATATACGACTATGTGCTCAAACCGTTCAAAGGTGAGGATCTGCATCAGCGGATAGACCGCGCCCTGAAAAAATAGGAGGAATAAAATATGGCAGTTCAATATGATGCATCGGCAATTGATATGATCAGAATGCTTGGCTGTAGCAAGCCGGCAGCAGGGGAGTTGTGGGAGGTACAGATGCCCGCACTGCTGGATGAATTTCTGCGTCTGGCAGCAGACCAGCCATTGTTTGAAACGTCCGATCTCTGGACGGGCGAACCGTACTTTTTCTATGAAGATATCGAGGAGCGGATAGCAGATGATGAGGAGTACTGGGAGGAAAACCCAGAGGAGTATGAGGAGGATGAATACTATCAGTTCTCAAAGATTCCGCGGGAGCAGTGGGGAGAGCACATGCCAAATTACTTGCAGATTGCCAGTGATTACGGTGTGGGCTGTCTGACGTATGGAATCTGTGAGAAAGATCTTGAGAAGGAGGACCCGCCTGTTTATTGTTGGAATGAAGCCAATTCGATCAAGGATTGGCGGGTGTTGACAGATACATTGTCTGTGTTTCTTGGCGGGATTGTCTGCGATGTGCTCTCAGGCATGAATTATCCGACAGCGCAGAAAGTCTTGGAGAAGGAGAACTGGACGTTTGACAATTCAATGTGTGTAGATATGCTGGCACAGCGGCAGATTGAACTTTCAAGGATGAAGAAGTATCCGTCGCTTTATGGAGTGGAGGGTACATTTTACCGCGTCTGTATGGATGCGGAGGCAGGGGCGTTGTATCTGGTCAGCAATGACAGGGAATTACTGGTAATTTGTAAAAAGACTGAATAAAAATCTGTATAGAAATTTGAATAGAAATCTGAATAAAAAGGATTGCATTTAGAACAAATGTGTGATAAGATAAAACAAACATAAATTTGGAAAATATGTTTGTTTTATTTTTCACACATTTTACAATTCCAAAAGTCGGGGATATAAAGAGATGGATTTATTGAATCAGGAATATGTGGATGCCAGAGCACAGTTGGGGGCGAGTGTCAGCCTGCATACCGCATCCGCGCAGACGATCATGGAGAAGCTTTCCGTGCTGACAGACGCCGCCAAGTATGATGTGGCGTGCACCAGCTCTGGCGTTGACAGGAAAGGGAACGGCAGAGATATGGGAAACTGTGTGGCAGCAGGTATCTGTCACAGTTTTTCGGCGGATGGCAGGTGTATTTCACTGCTGAAAATACTGATGTCGAACGAGTGTATTTACGACTGCAAATACTGTATTAACCGCAGAAGCAATGATGTGCCGCGGGCGACTTTTACGCCGGATGAGATCTGTGAGCTGACGATGAATTTTTACAGGAGAAATTATATTGAGGGGTTGTTTTTGAGCTCAGGCATTATCCATAATCCGAGTTACACCATGGAGCTGCTCTATCAGACATTGTACAAACTCAGGAAAGTTTACCGCTTTCAGGGGTATGTGCATGTCAAAGGAATCCCGGGCGCAGACCCGGTGCTGATTCAGCAGACGGGGTATTTGACGGACAGAATGAGCGTCAATTTAGAGCTTCCCACAGCCGAGGGACTTGAAAAACTTGCACCGAATAAGCACAGAAAGACCATTCTTGCACCGATGCGCCAGATTCAGAACGGCATCACACAGGGGAAACAGGAGCTTGTGCAGTACCGCAATGCACCTGCGTTTGTCCCGGCGGGACAGTCCACGCAGATGATTATCGGTGCGACGCCGGAGAGCGACTATCAGATCATGTCTGTCGCAGAGGGATTGTATGACAAATTTGACATCAAACGTGTGTTTTATTCCGCTTATGTGGGAGTGAATGAAGATCAGGCACTGCCCTCTGTCCAGACTGCATCGCCGCTTCTGCGCGAGCACAGGCTGTATCAGGCGGATTGGCTGCTGCGGTTTTATCAGTTCCGGGTAGAGGAGCTCCTGAATGAGAAGCACCAGAATTTTAATGTGCTGCTGGACCCCAAATGTGACTGGGCATTGCAGCACTTAGAGCAGTTTCCAGTGGAGATCAACCGGGCAGATTACCAGATGCTTCTGCGCGTGCCCGGCATCGGTGTAAAGAGCGCCCAGCGCATTTGTAAGGCGCGAAAGAGCGGGCCGCTGAATTTTGACCATCTCAAAAAAATTGGTGTGGTTCTGAAACGTGCGCTGTATTTTATTACCTGCAATGGAAAGATGATGTACCGCACCAGACTAGAGGAGGACTACATCACAAGAAATCTGCTGGCGGAGCATGAGAAATTGCCGTTTGACAGGGATGGTGTGACTTATAGACAGCTGTCGCTGTTTGATGACGCGCAGGAGAATGCAGTGTTGTTTGGAGGATCGAATTAATGGAAGAATATGTTTTAATCTGTGAGGACAGCATGGAAGGGATTCTCTCAGGCATTTATGAGGCCTACCAGTATAAAAAAGAAATGGGGATAGAGCACCATGAGAGCATTCATCTTGCGGTGAAGGAGCCAGTGACGCAGCGATTTTTTACGCAGTATAAGCCGATACAGACAGATCATGAGAAGGCAGCAAAAGTGACAGACACCATTGTAAGGCAGCTTGGAAACGACACATGGTACAGAATCAGCATGGCAATGGTCTCTGATTTTGAAGATAAGGCGGATGCGGTATATCACACGGTCGTTCTTGGCCTGAGGCTGCGCGACAGACAGATCACAGACCGTTTGCAGGAGGATTGCGTGCAGCGCGCCTTTCGGTGTGCGAGAGCATCTGAAAATGAGCTGTGCCATCTCAAACAGTTTTCGCGCTTTGCAGAGCTGCAAAACGGTATACTCTATGCAAAAATCAACGCAAAGCATCATGTCCTGCCATTTCTGATGCCGCACTTTGCCGACCGCCTGCCCGCGGATAATTTTGTGATCTATGATGAGAACACGCAGACATTTGGGCTGCATGCCAGCTATAAGAAGTGGTATCTCATGCAGGGCGCAGCGCTTTCTGAGGACAGCATCGTGTACGCCGAAGCCGAGGCGGCATACCAAGAGCTGTTCAAGCGTTTTTGTGACAGCATTGCCATCGAGTCACGCATCAATCCCAAATTGCAGATGAATATGCTGCCGTTGCGCTTCCGGCCGAATATGACGGAGTTTCGGTAGTCAAACGGGTCTTAAATATTCTCTAATATACGAATATCCACCGCCGTATAATGGTACTCTTTGTCTGGTAGTTCGCCGGAGGTAAGGTAGCGAAAGAGCAGGTCTAGCGGTTTCTGGCCTTGGGTGCGCGGCTGCTGGCAGATGACGGCAGACAGCACGCCATCCCGCAGAAACTGTTCTGTTGTGTCTGCTTTGTCGAAGGCAATCACGCACAGTTTTCCGGCAAGTCCCAGCGAGCTGATGGCGCGGCAGCCGCCGTAGACGCCGCCGGCAGCAAAAAACAGCGCGTTGGTCTTGGGATGCTCTTTTAAGAGGCGCAGGGTCTGCTCATAACTTTCAATCTCATCGTCCTGTGTCTCTGCAATGGACACGATCTGCATGTGTTTCTGACAAGGCTTTAAGGCATCCGTAAATCCTGCAATGCGTTCTGTGTGGCAGAGGATTTCGGAGGAGCCAGTGATAATTCCGATCAGAACATCGCCGTGCGTCATCAGCCGCAGCAGTCCGGCGGCGGTCCTTCCACTCTTGGTGTAGTTGCTTCCGACATAGGCAATGCGGGCAGAATTTTCAATGTCCGTATTGAAAGTCACGACAGGGATTCCCTGCTTCGACAATTCATTGATGCGCGTGCGGATGCGCCCGTCATTCTGCGGCGCGATGGCAATGCCATTTACCTCCTCGCGCAGCAGTTCATCAATGGCGCTTAACTGGGCATCCACATTGATTGGAATTTGTTTCACGAGAACAGAACAATTATAGCCGGCTAAGTCCTCTGCCTTTTTATGGACGCCTTGCAGCACGTCAGCAAAAAAAGGGTTGTCCGTGGAGAACAGAATGACACCTAGCTTCAGCTTCTTTTTTTGAGCGGCAAGCGCCAGCCCGGCTTTGTTTGGTTTGTAGTCGAGTGCTTTTGCAATTTCGTTAATTTTTTCGGCGGTAGCGGGATTGACAGAACCCCGGTTGTTGAGTACCCGGTCAACAGTTCCGCGGGAAACTCCGGCAAGTGCCGCAATATCTTTTATGGTTGCCATAGCGTCCTCCATTGATACAAAGATAGCAGGTTGATACTAATATCAGTATATCGTTTTTATGACGAAAAAGCAAGTGGATTGTTGCCCGGGCACGGGAAATCTCTGGAAACACTAGATGGGGAATGCACTGTGAATTTTTACTAGAAAAAATAAGGGTATTTATTGTATTTTGACGAAAATAAAATATATTCAAAGATTTGCTTGATTTTTATTGTGACACCCACTATCATGAAGATAGTTGATGTGCGTGCACGAGCACAAACACGGCAGATAACAGGACTGTTTTCAGAATAATGCGGGTTGGCCAGTGTATGGATGCTTTCAGAAACGCTGAAACAGTCAAAATATGGCATGACAGTGATGAGATAAAGGAGGATTTTTAAAATGAACAATTTACCACAGGTAAAAGTAGGCATTGTGGCAGTGAGCCGTGACTGTTTTCCAGAGAGTTTGTCTGTAGACAGGAGAAAGGCACTGGTCAAGGCATATGCGGACAAGTATGGCATGGACGGGATCTATGAATGTCCGGTCTGCATTGTGGAGAGTGAGATTCATATGGTACAGGCGCTTGAGGATATCAAGAAGGCTGGCTGTAATGCACTCTGTGTATATCTTGGCAACTTTGGTCCAGAGATTTCAGAGACATTGCTCGCAAAGCATTTTGATGGACCTGCGATGTTTATTGCGGCGGCGGAAGAGACACAGACCAACCTTGTCGGCGGGCGCGGGGACGCATACTGCGGCATGTTAAATGCAAGCTACAATCTCAAGCTGCGCAATATCAAGGCATATATTCCTGAATATCCAGTGGGGACAGCAGAGGAATGTGCGGATATGCTCCATGAGTTTCTGCCGATTGCAAGGGCGGTCGTTGGACTCTCAGACTTAAAGATTATCTCCTTTGGTCCAAGACCCCTTAATTTCCTTGCGTGCAATGCGCCGATTAAGCAGCTTTACAACATTGGCGTTGAGATTGAGGAGAACTCAGAGCTTGATCTGTTTGAAGCCTTCAAGAAGCATGAGGGAGATGAGAGAATCCCGGCAAAGGTGAAGGAGATGGAGGAAGAGCTTGGCGAGGGCAATATGAAGCCTGAAGTGCTTCCCAAACTTGCACAGTATGAGCTGACGCTGCTTGACTGGGTTGAGGCGCATAGAGGATACCGCAAATATGTAGCGATTGCCGGAAAGTGCTGGCCTGCATTCCAGACACAGTTTGGTTTTGTTCCCTGCTATGTAAACAGCCGTCTGACAGGCATGGGGATTCCTGTATCCTGCGAGGTTGATATTTATGGCTGTCTGAGTGAGTTCATTGGTACCTGTGTGAGTCAGGATGCAGTGACGCTTCTGGATATCAACAACACGGTGCCAGCGGATATGTACAATGAGTCGATCAAGAATCAGTTCAATTATACACACAATGATACATTTATGGGATTCCACTGCGGAAATACAAATACCAAGAAGCTTAGCTTTTGCAGCATGAAATACCAGATGATTATGGCAAGGGCACTGCCAGAGGAAGTTACACAGGGCACACTCGAAGGCGATATTATTCCGGGCGATATCACATTCTACCGCTTACAGTCTACAGCAGACTGCAAGCTGCGCGCTTACATTGCGCAGGGCGAAGTCCTTCCTGTAGCGACAAAGTCCTTCGGAAGCATCGGCGTGTTCGCAATCCCTGAGATGCAGCGCTTCTACCGCCATGTATTGATCGAGAAGAATTATCCCCATCATGGAGCAGTTGCGTTTGGACACTTTGGAAAGGCATTGTTTGAGGTATTCAAGTATATCGGCGTGCCAGTTGAGGATTTAAACTACAACCAGCCAAAGTCCCTGCCGTATCCGACAGAGAATCCATTTGCATAAGTCTATGAACAGGAAGCTGCGGCAGCACGGAATTGACACATACGGACATAAGGATCTGTAGAAAAATTAGAACAGATATTGGATAATAGATATTGCTAATAGATACTATAAGAGAGTTTTCGAGATATTTCGAAAACTCTTTTATAATATTTTTATATTTGCAATAAAAATTTAGGAAATGTTATTAAGTTTTAGGGGGGAAATATACATTTTGTTTTTCTACAATGAACATAGATATATCATGCGGAAGTGAAGGGAGGCGGCATGGAGAAGAAATATCAGCAGCAGTCAAATTTATAAAGAGTGGAGGAAAGTGTATGAAGAAAAGATTGAGAGGAATGCTTCTGTCCGTGTTGATGTGTGCGATGTTCATGTCATCGGTATTAGAAGTGCAGGCAGCACAGATCCTATATGACAATGAAATCGGAATACAGGATGAGTATAATTATGAACTGTGGAAGGATTATGGGACAACAAGTATGACCCTGAACAGCGGCGGAACATTTTGCTGTCAGTGGAATGATATAGGCAACGCTCTGTTTCGGAAAGGAAAAAAATTTGAACCCTCCGAGACATATCAGCAGATCGGAAATATATCAATAGATTTTGGATGTAATTATCAGCCGGATGGCAATTCGTACCTGTGTGCATATGGATGGTGTGTTGATCCCCTTGTAGAATATTATATCGTAGAGAGCTGGGGTACATGGCGTCCACCCGGAGCAGAGGCAAAAGGAACGATTACAGTGGATGGTGGAACATATGATGTATATGAGACAACGAGAGTAGATAAGCCCTCCATTCAGGGTGTTGTGACCTTCAAACAGTATTGGAGTGTCCGCACAGAGAGGAGAACCAGCGGCATTATTTCCGTGACGGAGCATTTTAAGGCGTGGGAACGCATGGGAATGCAGATGGGAAAACTGTATGAAACGGCTCTGAATATAGAAGGATACCAAAGCAGCGGATGGGCTGATGTATATCAGAATACAATCCGTATATCAGATTATGATGAAAATATGAATACTGTCGTAGAGTGTGAGAACATGAACATTTGCGGAAACTATGCGGGGAGAATAGAAGCTCCTTTTAACGGTGTGGGATTGTATGCAAATGGCGACTGCTGCCGGTATACCCAGTATTTTACAGACAACAGGCATTGCTTTACATTACGGGGATGTTCCAATAATTCATATATGGCTGAAGTTGATCTGCTGATTGGCGGAGAATACAAAGGAACATTTTACTTCGGGGATGCGTATCCTGCAGAATATATGATTCAAGATATATATCATGGGACTGGCAGTCAGGTAATTGAGTTAAAGGTGACATCCGATAATGGTTTGTGGGATGTGTTTATGGATTATTTGCAGATCAGTTAGAATGCGTATGCTGCGTGGTACAAAAGAGACTGAAGAATAAGAAGAGATACGAGGTGGGATAATGTTTCAGACAATTAAAAGTAAGATAATGATCATGGGAGTGTTTTCAATCCTTGTGGCGGTGGTGATCGGTGTTATAGGAATTAACTCTATCAACAGAAACAGCACAAACAGTGAGATAGAGTCGATTGCTAATGAGATTGACGTACTTCAGGCAAAAAATCTCGCGTTGGAAGCACAATATCAATATTACATAGATCAAAAATATTTGGATGGTATTTTGAGCAACCTGGGTCAGATGATCGAGGGGGTACAGTCTTTGAAGGCGATGACGAGCGATAAATATGCAGGCAGCGTGAATCAGATGTTGGACAGTCTGACAAAGATTGAATCAAATTATAGTCAGATCAGCCAGCTTAGCAGCACGAGAAGTTTTAATGCAGATGCTGGATTGTATCAGCAGTATGCGGATGCGGGCAGTGCCCTGACGGAGAGTCTGTCAGACTTGATCGACAAAGAGGGATGGCTTGAATTAAAATGGATCGATGCACATATGTGGATAAATGGCGAGCGCGTGACAGTGGACGGGAAGGAGTATGTCAAACTGCTGTACAGAGGACCGATACCAGAGGGCGTGAAGAGAGACAATATTGCATTCCGCGTAGGTGGAACACTCACCTATGATAAGGATTGCTACGTCACCGATATCAAACTAACGAATGGAGCGGACTTTGCAGAGATCGATATTAGTGCAGTGGACGCCGTGACAGGATCGGGACTTGCCTATGTGGACAGTGAGATCACTACTTTTGACGCAAAGCCTGCAATCCGTATAGGCTGTAATTTCAACGCAGCGAATGAGGGATGGGAAGAATTTGCCACACAGATTACAGTAAAAGATTACGATACGAGGAGTTATACAAATATAGAATATACAATATATCTTGAGCCAAACGGTATGGACTACGACTATAAGTATGGCGGTTCATACTCCGGTGTTTATGATTTTACGGGTAATGTCGAGAAACTGGACCGGTACATCAGTGAATACAGCAAATTGGTGGTGGAAGGCAAGGATATCACGGAAAGTTATGGTCAGATAGAGGCACTGACTTCGGAGATGGCAGAGAATATGCCGCTTTATACAACCAGTGAGGAACTTGCTCAAAATTCGCTTGCAAAACTGAGTGCAGAGCAAGAGATCATACAGCAGATGAAATCACTTGATGACAGCATTCTTGCATTGAAAGGCGAGAATGTACAGTTAAACAGTGAGCTGACCTCACTGTGCGAGACGATCAAGAATATTGCATCTGAGGATATGGCGGCGATAAAAGTAAATGTGATGAGAGTCAGTGTGATTGTGATCGTACTTGCGACCATTATATTAATTGGTACGACTATATTGATTGGCACCAGTATTGATAAAAATGTTGTACTGTTTAAAAAGACTTTGGACAAGATAACACAGGGCAGGATTGCAGTCAGAGTGAGAGCAGACGGAAAGGATGAGTTTTCACAGTTTGGCAGAAGCCTGAATGTATTTCTGGACAAGCTTGTGGGCAGCATCGGACAACTTCAGGAAATTTCTACAGAATTAGCACAGTCAGGCGGTCTGCTTGAGGATAAAGCGAATAAAACAAAAACAGCTGCAGGAGTCATCAGCGATGCATTGGATGAGATCTCTCAGGGAGCAACTGCACAGGCGGAGGACATCACAAATTCGTCATTGCAGGTAAGTAATATGCAGGAAAATATGGTGTCGATTACGGACGGTGTCAATATGCTGTCGGAAACATCAAGAGATATGAGTGAAAACGGCAGGAAAGCGACAAAAATTGTACAGGAGCTAAGCAGTACGAGCAATCTGACAACGGAGGCGTTTCAGAAAATATCGGAGCAGATTTATAAGACAAACGCCTCTGTGATAAAGATACAGGAAGTTGTCAATCTGATTGCAGAAATTGCAAGTCAGACCAATCTGCTGTCGCTGAATGCCAGTATAGAGGCAGCGAGAGCCGGAGAGGCAGGGAGAGGTTTTGCTGTGGTGGCAAGTGAGATACAGAAACTTGCAGAACAGACCAATTCGTCAGCTAAGATTATTGACGAGATCATTCTTTCACTGTCTGAAGAGTCCCAACAGACAGTGCATTCTATCAATGAAGTTACAGATATCATTATGAATCAGAAGGAAAAGCTTGATGAGACAAAAGCAAAGTTCAATATTGTTGAGACAGGGATTATATCGACCTCTGACGGTATGAAGGATGTGCTGAATCAGGTCGATGTGTGTGGAAATGCAGGTAGAAGAGTGGTTGACCTTATGACCAATTTGTCTGCTATCGCGGAAGAAAATGCCGCATCGACACAGCAGACAAATGCCTCAATGAATGAGCTTAACGATGCGACTGCATCCCTTGCCAAGACGGCGCAGGAGCTTAAAAAGCTGTCGATTGTAGTTAATGAAAACTTAAATTATTTCAGCATAGAGCCCGAAGCGTGAGTGTTGTAGTATAGATTTTGGCGGTGAATGGAGGCAGGAAGATTGAAAAACAAGAAAAAGGTAGCGCATAAGATTACAGGAGCGATTTCGATTGTGCAGATTGTTGTCTTTGCCGTTTTATATTTGTTTGTGAGCAGTATGGTCACAAAAAATATTCAGGAAAATACGATTGACAGTATGCAGACGATCGTGGAGGATCGTTCCAAATTGATAGAGAATTATGTACATGAGACAGAGAGTTATCTTACGGCATACAGCAGGGCAGGCGAAATTAAGCAGCTTTTGCTGAATCCGGCGGATGAGGATGCTGTAGTGTCAGCACAGAAATATACGGAAGTATACAGTAGTGATATAGAGCATCTGGAAGGAATTTATGTCAGTGAATGGGATGCACATGTGCTGGCACATACAAATGCAGCAGTTGTTGGGATTACGACACGGGAGGGAGATTCCCTCAAAAAGCTGCAGGAGTCTATGATCGCGGCAGAGGGTGTATATAATGTGGGCATTATCTTTTCACCGGCGAGCGGACAACAGATTATTTCCATGTACCGTGCCTGTATGGACTCAAATGGGCAGCCGGCTGGATTAGTGGGGGCTGGAATTTATATATCAGGTCTGAAGGAGACGTTGGACCGCCTTCCCAATGCAGGCTTGAGTCAGGCGAAATATTATCTGATCAATACACAGACAGGAGAATATATTTTTCATGAGGATAGTGAGATGTGCGGAAAGGTCGCACAGGAGGAATTTGTACAGGGTATCCTCTCAAAACTGAAACAGAAAGGCACAGGAACAGATTATATTGAATATGATGAGGACGGTGAGCATTATATTGCTGCTTATCATAATATTTCGGAGAGAGGCTGGATGTTTTTGCTTTCGGATACTACGGATGAAGTTTTTGCGACAGTGCGCACTATTAAGATACAAATGATTATCTTTTGTGCGATAGCAGTCATCCTGCTGATTGGTATTTCGAATATAATTATTTCAGTCTCTACGAAGCCATTGTCACCGATTACAACAACTTTGTGCAGAATCGCAGATTGTGACATCAGGGATGATGGGAATGTGAGAGGATTTATCGGCAGGAATGATGACTTAGGTGAGATCGCTAATGCTTCCTACAATGTGATTGAGTCATTAAACAGCATTGTCAGTACATTGAAACAGTGTTGCACAAGACTGAACGAAAAGGCAGTGAATCTGAAAAGTTCCTCCGCAGATCTGGTGGACTGTGTGTCTGACAATATTGCTACAACGCAGCAGCTTTCTGCAAGCCTGGAGAGTGTTGACAGCGCAATCGTAAGCATTCATGATGAGATTGGCAGTATGTATAATGCAATCGACGAGATTGCAGCAAATCTCAGACACAGTTCTGAGTTCGGTGAGCATATGTTTGCAGAGGCGGCAGAAATGAAAGAGAGCGCTAACATTTCTTTTGGCAATACCCAGGAGAAAGTGGAAACGGAAAAAAGTTCTGTAAAAAATGCGCTGGACAGTTTAAATAATTTGTCACAGATTAACGGGATGGCAGCAGAAATATTGGAGATAGCAAATCAGACCAATCTTTTATCAATCAATGCGTCCATAGAGGCGGCGCGTTCCGGTCAGATGGGCAAAGGATTTGCAGTCGTGGCAGAGGAAATTGGTGGTCTTGCAGAGACATCTAAGAGGACTGCAGCGAAAATCCGGGAATTATGTCAATCTTCTAATAACAGTATCAGAGAAGTCAATGACTGTGTTGGAAGGATGATGCATTATATGGAAAATGATGTCCTGCAAAGCTTTGGTGACTTTGCAGAAAAATCCAATGAATACAGTTCTTCTGTGGAGATGATTAAACAGGATATTGAGAAACTGAATGCATTTGTCGGAAATCTCAAGCTGTCGATCGGACAGATTTATGACAATACAATGGATGTTAGAAGAGTTTCCGAGCAAAACAGCAGTGCGATTAATGAAATTGTCAAAAAGAGTGAGAGAACAGCGGATATTGCAGATGCAGTCAGAATTCAGTCTGATGAGAACAGACTGATGGCAGATGATTTGGAAAATATTGTTGATGAGTTTACCTGTTAAAATCTGTCCTTGCTATTTCTTCCAATATAATTCATAATAATGTATTAAAAGTTCCGAAACACTCTTAGACAGGAGGATGATCTTTCAGTGAATACAGTTCAAAAAGAAGACGGAGAATATTGGTGGAAAAAACTGGCTGACAGGTTTTATCAGTATATGAACAATATTAAGCTTAGCAGAAAATTGATGATTCTGTATGTGTTCTGCGTGCTGCTGCCGCTGGTGGTCACGGACAGCGTTGTGCTGTATATTGTTCTGAATGCCGAGAATGCGAAACAGCAGCACGCTATGGAAAATGAGGCGAGCGCTATACAGTACAGTCTGACGAACAGCATTGATTATGCAGCAGCCACGGCAAAGCAGATCTATATGAATGAGTATATAGAGAAATACCTGAATTGTAACTATGCAGATGCACTGGCATATGTCGAGGCTTATCAGGATTTTGTGAAGACGACGCTTTTTAAAGGCGGAGCAGGTATGGATAACACAATTATCACGATGTATGCAGATAACCCTACGATAGTGAACGGAGGAGAGTTTTCCCGCCTGTCTGTTATAGAAAACACAAATTGGTATCAGACTTTTACAGAATCAGGACAGGATACTTTGTTATATTTTTATTATGACAATGAGAAAAATCCTTCTATTGAGCCAAAGAGAAAGGTATTGTTTCTCAAAAAACTTGATTTTTTTAACGGAACCCGATATGAAAAATTTCTGAAAATAGAACTGGATTATAGCAATATGGTGCGGGGGCTGGTAAGACTGGGATATGAGTTTCCTGTCTATATCTGTCAGGGAGACAGAGTTCTTCTGGCAAATGATGGACACAGTAGCATCAATCAAAATTTCGATTCGTTTACGTTAAAGCATAAAGTAGGCGTGCGCAAAGAGATGACATTGTATGGCAGTGAGATGCAGATCTATATTCTGAAACCAGAGACAGATGTGCTTAAAGAACTTTGGAACAATATGCCGCTGATTGCGCTGCTTATACTTACCAATGCGATTCTTCCGTGGTGGCTGATGAGAGAACTAAACTTGTCCCTCACCATAAGGATCGAGCAGTTAAGCCAGATATTTGACAATGTGGGAGACGAGGAACTTAGCCGGATCGACAAGATCAGCGGCAGTGATGAGATCAGCAGGCTCATGGAAAACTATAACCGGATGGCAGTAAGGACCAACGATTTGATTCAAACTGTCTATAAGGACCGCATCAAGGAACAGCAGATGGATATCGCCAGACAGAATGCAGAACTTCTTGCACTTCACAGTCAGATTAATCCACATTTTCTGTTTAATGCATTGGAGAGTATACGAATGCATTGTATCCTTCGCAATGAACTGGAAATTGCAGAGATGGTGGAAAAGCTTGCAGTCATGGAACGCCAGAATGTAGACTGGGCGACGGATACGGTGGAGATCAGAAAAGAGATGGAGTTTGTCGAGGCTTATCTGGGACTGCAGAAATATCGTTTTGGGGACAGACTGTCGTATGAACTGGAGGTGGATGAGACATGTCTTGGCATCAACATTCCCAAACTGACGGTAGTTACGTTTGTGGAAAATGCCTGCATCCACGGGATTGAGAACAAGACGACGAAGGGATGGATCTTTGTGCGCATCTATATGGAAGAGCAGGAGGGAGTCCGGGAACTTTTAATACATTATTATGAATTATATTGGAAGAAATAG